>WNFI01035875.1_pt1 | contig 58500 bp, 52 predicted proteins | sample 5400471 | NCBI WGS metagenome assembly WNFI01 (sample SAMN13153348, study PRJNA577476) | soil metagenome | isolation source: 100 cm saprolite on Douglas fir-dominated hillslope | place: USA:California | collected 2013-09-17
TGCGATATCTTTTGTAGCAAAATATTTTCCGCAAAAGCATCGACGGTGGTCAGCGGCAGGCTGTCCGAGGTCAAGCCGAGCACCAGGATCGGCGTGTCAGCCGGATTGACCTTCCGGATCGTCGGCGGATACGGCATGCCCACCGGCAGGTACGGGGTCGCTGCATTGATCGCCGACAGCGCGTCGCTGACCGCTCCATCGATTTGGCGGCTCAAATCGAACTGCAGGGTGATCTGGGTGTAGCCGAGTGCGCTCGCCGACGTCATCTGGGTGAGGCCCGGGATCTCGCCGAACTGCAATTCGAGCGGCGTCGCCACCGAAGACGCCATGGTCTGCGGATCGGCGCCCGGCAACTGGGCCGTCACCTGAAGGGTCGGATAATTCACGTTCGGCAGCGCCGCCACCGGCAATAGCGGATAGCTGACGAGGCCGCCGACCAGGAGTCCGACCATCAGCAGAGCGGTGGCGATCGGCCGACGGATGAAGGGCGCGGATATGTTCATGGGATTGGTGCCTGCTGCGCGCTTTGTGCGATTGCTTCCTGTGCTGCCTGGCCGCGCAGCATCGTGACACGGGTGCCGGGTTGCAGCTTGTATTGGCCGTCGACCACGACCTGCTCGTTGGCCTTGAGGCCGGAATCAATGAGCGCCTGGCCGCCGCTGATCTGTGCGACCTTAACCGGCCGGATCTCGACCGTGTTGTTGGGATCGATGACGTACACGTAAGCTCCGCTCGGACCCTGCTGCACGGCCGATGCAGCGACGGTCAGACCGTTATGCCTTGTATCGACGAGCAGCCGCGCGTTGACGAGCTCCCCCGGCCAGAGCCGATGCGACTTGTTGGCAAAATTCGCCTTGAGCTGGATCGAGCCCGTTGTCTGCAGGATCTCGTTGTTGACGAGGCCGAGCACGCCTTGATCCAACTGGATCGTATCGTCCTGGCTGTAGGCGAGAACCGCGAGCGGGGTCTTGGTTTTTTGCTGTTGCTGCTGGATTTGCGGCAGATTCGTCTCCGGGAGAGTGAATATCAGCGAAATCGGATCGAGTTGCGTAGCGACGACAAGGCCGTTCGTTGTTGACGGGCTGATGATGTTGCCCACGTCGATCTGACGAATACCGACCACTCCATCGATCGGCGACGTCAGGCGCGTGAAGCTGAGTTGCACCTTCGCGGCGTCAATCAGCGCCTGGTCGGCCTTGATAGCCGCCTGCAGCTGCCCCACTTGCGCCTTCTGGGTCTCGACCAATTGTGGAGTGGCCCAGCCCTTGTCCCCCAATTGGGTGTAGCGCGTGAGATTGGCCTGGGCATGACGGTGTTGTACGCAATCACCGTGCCGACACCGCTAAGATAGATCGGCACGTCATGCTGAGCGACCGCTCCGGCGACGATCGGCACCGCGGGTGGTGGAGCGGGCGCGGCAGCGGCCTTCTCCAATGGGTGAGTATGCGTGAAGTACAGGAAACCGCCGGCCGCAAGCACGGCAGTCAGTAAGGCAGCGGGGATGATGACTTTCTTGTTCATGGCTGCTCTCGCTCAAAGATGAAAAACTGTTTCATTAGCCGCCCGGAATGATCGACGTTCCGGTGGTCCCAGTGGCCCCGGTGGTCAGACCCGGCACAGTGCTTGTCGTGGGAGATGAAACAGTGGGCATCGTCGGTACCAATGGCGCTGAACTCGTCCCCACAGTACTCACAGTCGGCAATACGTTTATCGTCGGTACCGCTGGTGCGGAACTAACCCCAAGATTGCTAATCCGGGCGTCGCGGTTCCGATTGCCGTTCCGCCGCCGTCGAAGCTCGCGGTGGATCCGAACATTCCCGATGGCGAAATCCCCACGGTCGAACATGTTGTGCCGCTGCCCGGCATTGCAATTGTACCCGTTACGCCGCTGGGACCTGGACTGACTCCGGGTGATGCGAGTTCGGTGGCGCCCATCGGGATTCCCGTCCCGCCGACTGATGCACCGGGGCTGCTTCCAAGCGGAGAGGTGATGCCCAGCGAAGGTGTAGGCGCGACCGCACCGACCTGAGCGAATGCGGGGCTGCACAGCAAAGGCCAAGCCACCGCGACAATCAAAAGGCGTTTCATTGAGGATTCCTGAGATGAGCCGAACTGGTCGATTTATGCGGCGATCCGATCGGGTGGTGCCATGAATTCGGGTCCAACCGGGTCCTTGATGGTCTCGTCGAGAATTCGGTCGATCTCGGTCATTCCCGAACCGTCGATGCGCCATCCCATGACTTCGCCGACCGGCGAGAGCTGGTCGGGTCGGCGGGCGCCCCATAATGCGACATTCGCTTCGCCACGATCGAGGACCCAGCGCGCGGCGAGATGGATCACTCGCTTGCCGTAACGCTCGCGAGCAAAATGATCGAGCTTGTCGACCGCGGCGAGATACTGATTGAAGCGGGGCGCCTGAAATTTCGGATCGTCCTTTCGCAAATCGTCGCCTGTAAATCGGCTCGACCTCGACATGCGGCCGGATAGCAGTCCGCGGCACAGCGAGCCGTAGGCCAGAACTGCAATGTTGTGATCGCGGCAATAGGGCAACACATCCCGTTCGATGGCGCGCTCGAAAAGATTGTAGGGTGGTTGAGCGGCGTGCAGCGGTGCAGCGCCACGAAATTCGTCCATCTGGGACGGACTAAAATTGCTGACCCCGACGGCGCGAATCTTTCCCGCGCGATGCAGTTCGTCCATCGCGCGAGCGATTTCCGCGATCGGCGTGTTCGGGTCGGGCCAGTGCACCTGGTAGAGGTCGATGACATCGGTTTGCAGGCGCCGGAGAGAATTCTCGGCTTCCTCGATAATGCGCATCTTGCTGGCATTGCGAAATGCCTTGCCATCCTTCCAGTCGAGGCCGGCCTTGGTGGCAATCACGCTGCGCCGGCGCCGGCCATTTTTCGCAAGGGCCTTTCCGACGATTTCTTCCGATCGGCCGAAGCCATAGACCGGGGCGGTGTCGATCAGATTGATTCCGCTGTCCAGCGCCGCATGGATGGTGCGAATGGCTTCCTTCTCGTCGCTGCCGCCCCACATCCAGCCGCCGATCGCCCACGTTCCGAGCGCAACGCGCGAAACTCGAAGTGAGGTGTTCGGAATGTTCACGAATTCCATTGCGGCCGGCGGTGTCTCGATGCTTTTCATATTCAATCCTGCTGTGGCGGATGCGTGCGCCCGGCACGGCTCGTGAACCTTGTTTTGAAATATGATCGCGCAGCTGGAATACGATTAAAAACGGATTCATTCTCCGCGAAGGCGTTCGACGGCCGCGGATGTTGGCCCACCCGTCGGAGAGCGGCAAAGGCGCTCGGGCGACGGAGCTAACGCATTGGAGATGGCAGTTTGGATGCTTCGGATGCTGCGCGTCTAAGGAGTGGTCGGCGCGAATTCCTGGTCCGACATCAACGGCTCCCGAGGTGCCCGTATCATGATCACGCCATGATTGCTGCCCTGGTGGCACGAGTTACACGCGGAAGTGAGATCGTCGTAGGCCTTGGCGAATCCGGCGGTGTCCTTCGACTGGATCGCCTTGCTGAGATCCGCGAATGGTTGTGCCGTAACCGACGAGATCATCTCCTGAAGCGGAAGGTCACGCTCGACCGGATGTGCGCGGCCGAGACGATCGAAGGCACCTTTCAGGTTACCGAGTTCGTATGCAGCGAAAGGCCAATTGTTGTTCTGCGCGGCGATCCAAAGCCTGATATGCCGAGGCTGGATCGTCGCGATCATGAAATCACTGATGCTCGGAAGATAGCTTGTCTCTTTGGATGGCAACGAAGATTCCGCGGTCACAGTTCCTGCTTTCGTCCAAACCGCCAGCACCATGCAACCGATAATCGCCGGCGCGAGGAGAGGAGTGCCGCGGCGCTGTTCGCATGTGCTGCCCTTTCAGGAACGCAAAGTGAATGACGGTGAAGGAGCAATTGCATTCGAGGCGAGCGGCACGTCGTCACTCGGCCTGAAGCTGCACCAGCGAACCAGGCTTTGCGGGAGTGCCTTGAGCGATCACCGGATAACGCCGCGGCGAATGGTCTTCGCCTCGAACGATCTGCCTGATCGGCCCGACGGCATTCACGATCGCCGAGCCGGCCGGATCGGTCATGAAGGCTGAAAGCGGTTCCAGCTTGCCGCCGCCATTGGGCCGGTCCGACAGCGCCAGAACGTAAGGCTGCTTCGGTTGCAAACCCGTGACCGATGCCTCGAGCACCTGTGTCAGTCCCTGATCGAACAGCGAAACACTCGTGGGAGCTTTTTCCGCAACGCGGTCTGCCGATCGTCTGGCGCGCGCGGCGAGTTCCAGATGGGTCACTTGTCCGGCAACGCCCAATGGTTGGAGGACCTGTTTGCCGTCGCCTTCAGGGACAGCGTTGGGAACGTAGGTAATCGCCTGCGGGGCCTGACCGATCGGGCTTGTTGCGATCACCTTGTTGGAAATCGTGTCGATCGCGGTGACTGCGTCGGCATTCTCGAGGCCGACATAGACCCGGCTGCCGTCTCCCGACGGCCAGACGCCATGCGGAAGCTTGCCGACCGGAATGGTTGCCACCTTCGAGAAATCGTCAGTGCGGAAAACCTGAACCTCGTTCAATCCGCCCACGGTGACATAAGCGAACGTTCCATTTGCGTTGTGCGCAAAGTTCACATGATTGCTGATGGGACCGGTATCGATGACCTTGAGAACAGAGAAGGGCGGCTGCGCATCGAACACCATCGTCTTGCCAGTGTCCTTCAACGTGAACCAGACCTGCTTGCCGTCCGGGGTTGCCGCGATATTGGGGCAGAACGGACTTTCCTGCTTGACGTGTCCGACGATCTGATGATCGGCGACTGTCACGACGACCGTTTCCGAATTGAAGGACGAACAGACGTAACCGTATTTGCCGTCCGGCGAGAAGATCTGCATGCCCGGACCGGCCGGCACCTTGATCCGCTGCTTCTCTTCGAAGCTTTTGCCATCAAGCACTGCAACGTAGTCTTCACCACGGACCGTTACCCAGACCTCGTTGCCATCGGGCGTGAAGAAGGCCTCGTGGGGCGAACGGCCCACATAGGTCGTGTGCTTGATCGCGTTGGTAGCCGTATCGATAAAGGTAACCGAGTTGCTGCCGATCGAAACCACTGCGATGGTCTTGTGATCCGGCGAGAAGCCCATGCCGTGGACGAGAACCTGTCCGTTGTAGAGCGGACTGAAGTTTCCGGGCTGAGGGTCTCCCAACCGAATCACTCCGACCAGCTTGTTATCGGCGGGGTCGGTGACCGAGACGGTGTTGGAAAATTGCTCAGCCGTATAGACGCGGTCGCGATGGCTAACCGGAATATCCTGGTCGGCGGCGGCTCCAGGAGCCTGGCCGGCGACAGCCGGGAACACTCCTCCAACCAATGCGGAGCTGGCGAATAAAGCCAGCGCAAGAAAAGGACGCCTCATTGTCAGCTCCTATTTCATGTTTGAAGGTGCAGATGCCGAATCCTGGGTCCTGGAGTCGTGAGACGTGTTCATTGCACCATGCGACATGGGGGGCTGGTTCACGGCGGGAGCCGGGGGAGGCGCCGGCCGGGTCGGCGATGCTGCGGAGGGCGGCAATGGTTCGCCGACGGCAAGGCGCATCGCCGGGATTTCCTGTTGCTGGGTGACGACGATCTCCTGAGCCAGACGGCGAAGCTGCTCATTGTGGCCGTAACGGAGCTCTGCCTGGGCCATATCGATCGCGCCCTGATGATGCGGGACCATCATGGCGACAAAGTCGCGATCGACATCGCCGGTCGGCTTGATGTGCATGTCCGCCATCATTTTGTTCATTGCGGCCTCGTTTTCGGCCAGAAAAGGAGCTTCGTCGGAAATTTGCCCCAGCGCAGCATGATGAGACGCGGGCGATGGCCTTGGTCCGTGCGCCAAGGCAAGGGAGCTCGCCGTAACAACGAGCGTCGTGGCGAGGGATATCAATCGCTGGCGAATGAAAGAGCGAAAGAACTGAACCATGCTGCGTGCTCCGAAAGATGGCATCGTTCGATCACACGACTCAAATCGAAAAGTCGCCAGCAGGCTTCCGCGGCAGCGAGCGCGGTCCGAGGGAGTCGGCTGTGAACCGATGTTGTTTCAAACTGGTGACAGTTGCGTTCGACAAAGGTCGGCGGATCATTCGCGCGTGAACATCTCGGTGGAACGCTGCCATTTCAATTAAAAAGGAATTTAGCATTCGTCTGCGAGACCGACAGTCGGATTGCGCCCTGGAAATTCCCGGGAGATTTATAATGCGTGCGAGGGAAACGCGCCGAGGCTCTTGCGTGCGGAACAGCGCAGCTCAACGAGCGGGTTTCTTGAGCCTTGCGCGCCTGATCGGTTGTTCGGAATTGTCGCAGGGCGCGGGTTGAAGAGGTGGAGAGATTTGGAGTGAGGGCCGCAGCAGATCAGCCAGCTGCTCCGGTGGTACCGCTTTGCTGAACAGGAAACCCTGCATTTCATCGCAGGCGTGATCGCGCAGGAAGGTTTCTTGCTCGGTGGTTTCCACGCCCTCGGCAATGATCGTCATGCCCAGCGCCTTGCCCATGCTGATGATCGCCTGGGCGATGGCCTGATCCTCGCAATCATCGGGCAAGTTGCGAACAAAGGAACGATCGATCTTGATGGTATCGATCGGGAATTGCTTCATCAGCGACATCGACGAATAGCCGGTGCCGAAATCGTCGATCGCAAGGCGAATGCCCCGGCTCTGGATGGCATGCAGAACCTTGATCGCTCGGGAGACGTTCTGCATCACCATGCTTTCGGTGACTTCGAGTTGCAGCAGCGTCGCAGACATGCCGCACGAGGCCAGCGCGTCATCGATATCCTGCAACAGGCTCTCGTCGGCGAATTGCCGCGGCGAGAGGTTGACCGCCACCGTTACCGGCGGCAGCCCCTGGTGCTGCCACGCCATGTTCTGGGCGCAGGCTTGCTTCAAGACCCAGCGGCCGATCGGGACGATCAGCCCGGTTTCTTCGGCCAGCGGAATGAACTGCATCGGCGGCAGCATGCCGAGTTCGGGATGGGTCCAGCGCAACAGCGCCTCGACGCCGGTAATTTGTCCGGTCGCCAGATCCACCTTGGGCTGGTAATGCAGCGATAACTGGTTGCGGTCCAGCGCGTGACGCAGGCTGGTTTCCAGCATCAGCCGCTCGATCGACTGGGTCTTGACCGCTTTGGTGAAGAAACGGAAGCCGTTCTTGCCGTCCTCCTTGGCGAGATACATCGCCATATCGGCATTTTTCGTCAGCGTCTGCACATCCGAGCCGTCGGCCGGGAACATGGCGATGCCGATGCTGGCCGTGGTGTGGCATTCATGGCCACTCAATTGCAGAGGTTGGCCCAGCGCCGACAACAACGTGCGCGCGCTGGTTTCGACGTCCTGGCTTTCCGCGGTGTTCTCAAGAATTACGACGAATTCGTCGCCGCCCAGCCGCGCCACCACGTCGCCCGAGCGCAGGCTTTGGCGCAGCCTGCTCGCGGTTTCGACCAGCAGAATATCGCCGGCTTCATGACCCAGCGAATCATTGATGACCTTGAACCGGTCGAGGTCGATGAACAGTACCGCAAATCGCCGCTGGGTGCGTCGCGCGGCCTCAATGGTGAAATGCAGCAACTGATTGAAGGTCTCGCGGTTGGGCAGACCTGTCAGGCCGTCGTGCGAGGCGAGGTATTCGATCCGCTCGTCCGCCTTGGTTTTCTCGTCGGCGCGGTCGAAGTTATCCAGCGCGAATGAAATATTCTCCGCGAGTTTCGCGAGCAGTTCGACCAGATCGTCGGTAAAGACGCCTTCCTCGCCGGCAAGAAACAGCAGCACGCCGACCGACTCGGTGCCTCTCCTGAGCAAGGGAAAGCCTGCGCCGGATCGCGTCCCGCCGTCCTTGGCGAGCTTATGCCAATGCGCGGTTTTTGGGTTGGTCAAAAAATCATTCATGATGCAAGGCGCTTTGGTCCGGAATGCGGTTTCGGTCAATCCGCGGCCTTCTGGATGGTCGGAGGAGATTGCGAAGCGGGTGCTCCTGACCCGCTTGTGGTTTCGCCCTTTGGACGCGGCAATGCGAAGAAACTCTTCGCCCGGTTCGGCAAGCGCGATGGTTGTCGAGGTGAATGTGCCTGCGAGCACTGCGGCCTCGCAGACCAGCTCGAACAGTTCCGCGCGCGTCCTGGCCCGCATGATCGCTTCATTGGTTGAGCTCAGCGCCTCGAACATCCGCCCCAGACGGTCCTTTTGTCTTTCGGCTTTGGCTTTTTCGTCGGCGAGGTCGAAGTTGCCGAGTGCAAATGAGACATTGTCGGCCAGGCGCTGCAGCAGATCAGTAAATTCGGGCGTAAACGTATCCAGCTCGACTGAGACAAAGCCGATGATGCCAACGACCTGATTGCGGCTGAACAGCGGAAATGCCGCCGCCGACCTTGCGCCGTCGCGGCGGATAATGGCGTGAAAGGCGCCGCGCGGGTCGGCGAGATAATCGTTGCTGATGCAAGGCTGCCCGGACAGGAATGCCGTCACGCTGAGCCCGCGTCTTTCCGGAATGCTCTCGCTGATCGACAATTTTGCGGTCTTTGTAATCGCCGCGGTCGGTCCCGCCGCGGCAACGATCTTGAGAAGATCGCTGCCGGCTTGCGCCATGGCGATGATCGTGGAGGTGAACTTGCCGCCATCCGCTGTTGCCTCGCATACCAGTTCGAACAGTTCGGTTCGGGACCTGGCCCGCATGATCGCTTCATTGGTCGAGCTGAGCGCCGCGAACATTCACGCCAGCCGTTCCTTGCGTTCGTCGTCCCTTGCCTTTTCGTCGGCGCGATCGAAATTGCCGAGTGCGAACGAGACGTTCTCTGCAAGACGCTGCAGCAGTTCGATGAGCTCCGACGTGAAGGTTCCGGGTTCGGGAGAGTTGAAGATCAGTACTCCCACCGCCCGATCGCCGTTGAGCAAAGGCAACACCGCGGCAGACCTTACACCGCTGCGGCGGGCATTGGCGTACCAATGTCTGGTCCGTTCGTCCGCCAGGAAGTCGTTGCTGACGCAGGGCTGCCGGGTGCGGAATGCCGATCCGGTCAATCCACGTCCTTGAGGCAGCGATTCCGTGATCGCAAACTCCGACTGCCTCATCTCGCCGGCACCGGGACCTGTCGAAGCAACGACACGAAGAAAGTCTGAGTGAGACTCGGCGAGGGCGACGGTCGTCGAGCCGAATTTTGCGCCATGCACCGCTGCCTCGCAGACCATTTCATACAGCTGCGTGCGCGACTTCGCCCGCATGATCGCTTCGTTGGTCGTACTGAGCGCCCCGTACATTCGCGAAATTCGCTCCACCGCCTGTTCGGTTTTGCGCCGCTGCTGTTCGTGCTCAAAATTGCCGAGCGAGAATGAAATGTTGGCTGCCATGCGTGCAAGCAGCGGGACGTTCTGGTCGTCCAGTGATCCGGCTTCGCGGAGGTAGACCATCAGCGCGCCAACGCTGCGGCCATTGCAGGTCAGCGGCAATGCCGCGACCGCGCCGACGCGCGCCTCACGCGCCTGTTCTAGCCAGGCCCCTGTACGCTCGTCATTGAGGTAATCATTGGCGATGCACGGCCTCTGATCGCGCAGGGCCTCGCCGGCAAGCCCCAAACCCTGAGAGGTCTGCGCAATGGAAATCACGATCGGGCGCAGCGCGTCAGCGAATTCACTTTGCATACAGAATCGCTTCGTTGGTTGCGCTCAACGCTGCAAACGTCCGGGCGACATTCGTCTGCAAGATCATCGGCTCCCTGAACGGCATTTGCGCCTTGAGCCTCAATGCGCGCTTTGCACCTAAACGGTAGTTATGAATCAAGGTAAAACTTCTCTGAATCGCGCACAGGAATAACACAGTGCTAAAATTGCGGGGCCGCGGGAGAAACGCGGAATGGCGCAGCGCAGGCGCCACCTGCGGGGGGCGCGTCCTGAACGGTGAGGCCGCGTCGCCCGGGAGGGGCGCGGCGAGCCCCTGCTCGGCCCTCATCCCGTGGCCGGAAATGCAATGAGCAACGAAAAATCACGCCGTCGAGCCAGCGAGTCGCGACGCGCGTCCGACGCTGAACTCAGCGAAGCGATCCAGCTGGCTCGACGCAGTACTGGATTGCTTCGTCGCAAGCGCTCCTCGCAATGACGAAAAACTGCTGTTGGATCGGCTGGCCAAGCGCTAGCGAGGCGCGCGGTCTTGCCGCGCTCCTCGCCAGGAGGTGCGCATGGTACCTTCAGTCACCTATCCGCCCGGCCGATGACAGCCATCAATTCGGCGATCTTGTTGCGCTGGTCCGTCTTGTTGCCGCTCGCAATCGCATGCTCGACGCAATGGCCGACGTGATCGCGCAGAACCTCTTCCTCGACCCGCCGCAAGGCAGCGCGAACCGCCGAAATCTGCGTGACGACGTCGATGCAGTAGCGGTCCTCATCGACCATTTTGGACAGACCACGCACCTGGCCCTCGATACGGCCCAGACGTTTTTTGACCGACGCCTTGATGTCTTTTTGCATGCTCTCTATATACCCCTACACGGTATAGGTTTCAAGTGGCCATGGAGACGAGGATGACGGAAGCGGAAAGTTCGAATGCCGCAAGCAATTCAACCGCTTCGAACCGCGGCTGTTCGTCGAAGGCGTCCAGGCCCGAACCAGCTTCGACCAAAGCCGAATGTTGCGGGGGCGGCGCCCACGATCGTCATCGGCCAGCCGGGCACGATGCGTCCAAGGTTGTCGACCCCGTCTGCGGGATGAAGGTCGACCCCGCGACGAGCCCGCATCGTTTCGAGTTTCGCGGCGAAACCTATCATTTCTGCTCGGCGGGCTGCCGAACCAAATTCGTCGCCGCTCCGGATCAATATCTCGAGCAAACTCCTGACAAGGGCAAGCCGAGGGCCGCCGTGCCGGAAGGCGCGATCTACACCTGCCCGATGCATCCGCAGATCCGTCAGGTCGGTCCCGGCAGCTGCCCGATCTGTGGGATGGCGCTGGAGCCCGAACTGGCGACCCTGGACGCCGCACCCAACCCCGAACTCGCCGACATGACCCGCCGCTTCTGGGTCGGCCTCGCGCTGGCGCTGCCGGCGGTCGTTCTGGAGATGGGCGGACACCTGGCCGGCGGTCACGGCTGGGTTGACCCCACGCTGTCGAACTGGATCCAGCTTGTGTTCGCGACGCCTGTGGTTCTGTGGGCCGGCTGGCCGTTCTTCGCTCGCGGATGGCAATCGCTGGTGACGCGCAATCTCAACATGTTCACCCTGATCGCGATGGGCACCGGCGTCGCCTATGTCTACAGCCTGGTTGCAACGCTGGCACCCGGCAGCTTTCCGGAAACGTTCCGGAGCCACGGCGGGACTGTGCCGGTCTACTTCGAGGCCGCCGCGGTGATCACGGTCCTGGTCCTGCTCGGTCAGGTACTTGAGTTGCGTGCCCGCGAGGCCACCTCGGGCGCGATCAAGGCGCTGCTGCAACTGGCGCCCAAAACTGCCCGTCGCATCGATGCGAATGGTGGCGATCACGAGGTCCAGATCGACAGCCTGAAAGTCGGTGACAAATTGCGCGTCCGGCCCGGCGAAAAGGTGCCGGTGGACGGCGTCATCCTTGAAGGCCGCTCATCCCTCGACGAGTCGCTGGTGACCGGCGAATCCATGCCTGTCACAAGGGAGGCCGGCGGCAAAGTGATCGCGGGCACGCTCAACCAGTCCGGCGGGTTTGTGATGCGCGCCGACAAGGTCGGACGCGATACGGTGCTGTCGCAGATCGTGCAGATGGTGGCAGAGGCGCAGCGGTCGCGCGCGCCGATCCAGCGCATGGCCGATCGCGTCGCGGGCTGGTTCGTGCCGGCCGTGCTCGTCGTTGCGCTCCTCGCTTTTGCGGCGTGGGCCATGTTCGGACCGGAGCCGCGCTTTGCGTTCGGGCTGGTTGCGGCCGTCAGCGTCCTGATCATTGCCTGTCCGTGTGCGCTGGGACTGGCAACGCCGATGTCGATCATGGTCGGCGTCGGTCGCGGCGCCCAGGCCGGCGTTCTCATCAAGAACGCCGAAGCGCTTGAGCGTATGGAAAAGATCGACACCCTCGTCGTCGACAAAACCGGCACGCTGACCGAAGGCAAGCCCAAGGTTGTATCGATCCTGCCCGCCTCCGGATTCGACGAGAGCGAGATCCTGCGTCTCGTAGCCAGCGTCGAGCGATCGAGCGAGCATCCGCTGGCCGATGCGATCGTGCGGGCCGCGAAAGAGCGAAATCTGACGCTGGCCTCTGTCGAAGAGTTCGACGCTCCGGCCGGCAAAGGCGTCACCGGCAGGGTAGAAGGCAAGACGGTCCAGCTCGGCAACGCGACATTCTTGCGGTCGCACGCCATCGAGACGGCTTCGCTCGAGGCGGAAGCCGAACGGCTTCGGAGCGATGGCGCCACGGTGATCAATATTGCGGTCGACGGCAAGCTGGCCGGCATTCTCGCGATCGCCGATCCCGTCAAGCCCTCCACGCCGGATGCCCTGAAGGCTCTCGCCGCCGAGGGCATCAAGGTCATCATGCTGACCGGCGACAACCGCACGACGGCGAATGCCGTCGCCAAAGGCCTCGGCATTTCCGACGTCGAGGCCGAGGTGCTTCCGGATCAAAAGAGCGCCGTGGTGCTGAAGCTGCAAAAACAGGGGCGTGTCGTCGCGATGGCCGGCGACGGCGTGAACGACGCGCCCGCCCTGGCCGCGGCGGAAGTCGGCATCGCGATGGGCACCGGCACCGACGTCGCCATGGAGAGCGCCGGCATTACCCTCCTGGGTGGCGACCTCGGCGGCATCGTTCGGGCCCGCCGCCTCTCGCAGGCGACCATGAGCAACATCCGGCAGAATCTGTTCTTTGCCTTCATCTACAATGCGGCCGGCATCCCGATCGCCGCCGGAATTCTCTATCCGACGTTCGGAGTTCTGCTTTCGCCGATCATTGCCGCCGCCGCGATGGCGCTGTCGTCGGTGAGCGTCGTGGCAAACGCACTCAGATTGAGAGCGAGCAGATTGTAAGATTGCAGTTTCGAAATAGGCAATTTCAATGTTCTCGTCATGGCCGGGCTTGTCCCGGCCATCCACGCCTTTCTTGCGGGCCAAAGACCAAAGACGTGGATCACCGGGACAAGCCCGGTGATGACGAGTCATGTGGGGTGAGCCCATCGATGGCCCGATCCATCGACTGCGCGACAAGCGCGGCTGACCGCTCGTCGAGGTGAATTCCATCAGCCCATCGCAGTTGCTCCGCGGGGTATTCCAAATCGAGCCAGCGCTCCGGTTCCGGAAAGCTTTGCTGCATTACGTCGCGAGAAACCTCAGCATATCGCGCATTGTTCAGTTCTCCCTGATAAGGCAGCTGATAAAAATAAACCCGCGATCCCCTGTCCCCGAGTAATTTTACGATCGCGCTCAACTCCGCCGCGTGATTTCTCGATTCCTCAAGGAAGAAATCCTTGTTGTCGGCCTGCAACTGCCGCTCGACGGTCGCGGCGTTCGAATAGTTGGCAGGCGGCTCGCGGAGCAGCGCTGAAATCCTTGCTCGTTCCGGGTCGTCATTCCGAGGGCGAGAGAGCCAGGCTTGATAATGCGCCGCGGCAAGCCTGATCGGGCGGGCCAGTGCAGTTCGCATCCCGGAGGAATTGTTCGAGTATTTTTGCACCAGCTCAAGATTGGCGCTTCGCGACAAAACATTGGCTTCGACAAGGATGAGGGGCGGAAGACGAGGATAGCTGGCAACGATCTGAAGGCCGGTCAGAATTGATCCGCCGCCGACCGCCAGGTTCTGCAGCCCACGGTGAGCAAAGAATTCTTCCCTGAGGCGCACGGTATAGGAACTGCCGATCAGGACGATCTGCGCGTCGGGATCCTTGGCATAGCGGTCCAGCGCCTGTTCAAAATTGCCACCGACGGTCATGGTGGTCGGCAGAGGAAGTGTCCGGTCGTATCGCGAAGCGAAGGCGCAAAGCGTCAAGGCAAGGGCGGCCGTCGCAAGCGCCTTCGCAATCCAGATGAAGTCACGGCTGAGCTGCATCCTGATTCTCAAAACTGGAAATAGATGAACGACGTGTCGGGACCCGCCTCGACAATCATCAGGGCGATCATGAGACCGTAGGAAAACGGCTCGACCGCCTTCCAGGCGGGGCCGGTCAGCAGGCCTGACGAAAAATGCTGAAGGATGACGGGCAGCGAATACATCAAGGCCAGGCTGTTGAAGAACTTGACCGGGTTCGGATTGGCGTTGTGGGAAAACATTCCGGCGAGATAGTCGGTCGCGTGCTCAAAATTGGGCAGCTTGAAAAAAATCCAGAGCAGCGAAACGCAAACAAAGACGAATGTGATTCGGACCGCGCGTATGGTCGGGATCAGCCAAGGCCGACCGGTCCCCAGGCTGTCGAAGGATCGCAGGAACGGCCGCTCGAACACCAGCAATATACCGTGCATCGCGCCCCACATCAGGTAGCTGATACCGGCGCCATGCCAAAGGCCGCCCAGTCCCATCACGATCATCAGATTGATCCTGGTGCGCAGCGAGCCGTACCGATTGCCGCCAAGCGGGATATAAAGATAGGTCCGCAGCCAGCTCGAAAGCGAAATGTGCCAGCGGGTCCAGAACTCGGCGAACGACTGGGAGATATAGGGAAGATTGAAGTTGACCGGCAGGCGGTAGCCGAACAGCAGGCCGAGGCCGACGGCGATGGCTGAATAGCCGAAGAAGTCGGCATAGATCTGGTAGCTGTAGAGAACGACCAACAACCATTTGTCTGCGGTCCGCACCGTCTCATAATAGGGAAAGGCCATGTAGCCCGTCATTTCGTTGAGATTGTTGGCGACATAGAGCTTGAAGAAGTATCCGACCACGATCCACTTCGCGGCCTCGACCATTGGGACGTCGATAAGAAATTTCGGCTTGATCTGCGGCAGGAAGTTTTCGGCGCGCGTGATCGGTCCGGACACCAGCTGCGGAAAGAAAATAATGTAGAGGAACACGCTGAGGAGATCAGGGGGCGTTTGCTCTCGCCTGGTCACATCGACCAGCAGACTGATGTTGTGAAACACGAAAAACGAGATGCCGATCGGCAGCGGCAGCCGCAACAGAAAATCGATCGCGGGTATTGCCGACAGCGCCGGTTGCGCGGGATCGATGATCGGGAACTTGTATTTGAAAAAGGCAAGCAGACCGAGATTGAAGACGATGCCGATGGGAAGCCAGAGAGGTCGGTTCTTGAGTGACAGTCCCAGGAACAAATAAGTGCCGAACACGGCGATGGCCAGCAGAGGCAACAATTCGGGCTGCCCAAATCCATAGAAAAACAGGCTGGCCAGCACCAGCAGCTGGACCTGATAGGCTCGCAGTCCCGGGACGTAATATGCCCCGAAAACGATGACGACGAGCGCGGCAAACGGCCACGATGTAAAGGTCATGAAGAGATCCAGACAACCGGTCAAAATTATCATTCTGCCGTTCGCGAGTACAGCCACCGCATCGCATTGACCGTGAACGCAGTCTTCGCGCTGGTAGGCGGCCTTGGATTGATGATAGGTGTAATCTGCAAAGCGCGGCGATGAACGCGCGCTCAATATCGGGTGTGGAGGAAATAAATGAGCCATCGTTTCAAGCTGGCCGTGTGTTCTTGGGTCATCTTCGGCGCCTGCTGCAGCAGCCTACAGGCTCAGCAGCAGGTGATCGGCGCTCCGCCGGAGGCGTCGAACATGAAATTGGTCGGGATGAACGATCTTCAGGCACGAAGCGCCTACCAGCCGACGATTCATCATCAGGGAAACCGTTGGATTGCCTATATTGGACATCATGGAGGATCCGATGCGGTTCCTGACCCCGTCAATCCGCTGACCGGCAAGGCTGAGCCGAATGGCACGTCGATCGTGGACGTCACTGATCCCGCGCAGCCCAAATATCTTCGCCATATCCCGGGACAGGAAGGAAAATATGAGGGCGGCGGCGGGCAGATGGTCCGCGTCTGCGACGGCAAGACGTTGCCCAAAGGGGACCGCAATGCGGTCTACATGCTGCGGACCTTCGGCAGCGAAGCCCACGAAATATGGAATGTCGCGGATCCGGCGAATCCGGTCCTTGTCACCCGCCTCGATGGTCTCAAGGACACCCATAAAAGCTGGTGGGAATGCGAGACCGGCATTGCCTTTCTGGTATCGGGGGCGCCCGACTGGCGCACGCGGCGCATGACGCAGGTTTACGACCTGAGCGACCCCGCCCATCCGGTGAAAATAAGGGACTTTGGCCTTCCCGGCCAGGAGCCGGGCGCCACCGGTGCCGTGCCAACCGAGCTGCATGGTCCGATTTCGACCGGGCCGGAAGGCAATCGTGTCTATTTCGGATACGGCACCAACAAGGGCGGCTTTTTGCAGATCGTCGATCGTGACAAGCTGATCAACGGACCGAAGGAACCCACGCCGGAAAATCTGCGGTATCCGGAGATCTCCCGGATGCCGATGTCCGCGTTGAACGGAGCCCATACCACGTTTCCGATGAAGCAAATGCCGATCGCCGAGTTCGCCAAGGACAAGGACGGCAAAACGCGGGATATCGTGATGATCGTCGACGAGGCAATTCTCAACGAATGCGGTGAGGCGCGGCAGATGGTCTGGTTCGCCGACGTCACCGTCGAGAACCGGCCGATGATGATTTCGAGCTATACGGTCCCGGAGGCGAGCGGCTCGTTCTGCGAACGCGGAGGCCGTTTCGGTTCGCATTCGTCGAACGAAAGCATGGCGCCGATCTTCTACAAAAAAATGGCCTTCATCGCATTCTTCAATGCCGGGGTGCGGGCGCTCGACATTCGCGATCCCTACCATCCCCAGGAAGTCGGCTATTTCATTCCGTCCATTACGGCGGCGACCGACAAACGCTGCGTGACGGTCGACGGCCAGGATCGATGCAGGGTCGCGATCCAGACCAACAATGTCGAAACCGATGAGCGTGGCTACATTTATATCGTCGATCGCGCCAACACCGGCCTGCATATCCTGGAATTGAGCGGCGCCGCGCGCGCCGTGGCAGGCCTGCCATGATGCACCCGGCGACGGACGATGACGCGTAGACTTCACTTGAGCGGCGTTGCGGTCGGGATCTGCATCCTGTCCTGCTTCGCCGCTTACCAATACGCCCAGCCCGCCACCGGCGGCTGGCGGGAGATCGCCTGGCCGTTTCCGCGCGACGGCTGGCCGCCGGGACGCGCGTATCATTGTAACGTCGCATCCTGCGGCGACGAGATCGATCTCTACGTGCGGCCGAAACTCGGATTTTGCAATTGCGATTCCGGCGTCGCCGATGACGACGAGGTCGACCGCGTCGCTGATCTTGATCTGCTCAGCGATCGGTTCGTTCCGCTCGAACCGGGCAAGGTCGTTCATGTTGCCGATATGGCTGGACGAATGCGGAACTACGATCTCCAGATGCCTGACGGCTCGCGGCGCACGGCGATCGGAATTGCTGCATCGCGGCGATGCGACCTGATGGTCGCCGTCGCCTCGGGAAAACTCGCGGCATCGGGCCTTCAGCAAAGGGCGCTGGATTTTCTGGCCTCAAATGCCATCGCCAGCTGGATCGACGCTTCCTTGGCGAGCCGTTAGAAATTGTCCGGTCGGTGACAAGTTTTACCTGGCACAAGTTTTACTTGGCAATAGTGCGCAGGGACCATCCCCCAATGTCCCTTTAGTGAAGCGCTGGGGGATGCTATTGGTGCTAACAATGCGCCGGCCGAAATCGGCCTAAAAAAAGCAAGTGGTGGGAATGGCAACGTCAAGGATCATTGGGGGCGTCATCGCCGGGGTTGTGATTGCTGGCGCGGCGGCGGCGTTTGCAATCACCTGGCGGCCGGCAATCGCCGCGATTGAGCCGCCCGCGCCGCAATCGTTCGATGCCGCGCTCGTCAAGCGGGGTCGTGAACTCGCCGCGCTCGGCAATTGCAACGACTGCCATACCACACGCGGCGGCAAGAGCTTTGCCGGCGGCCTCGCCGTGCCCACGCCGTTCGGCGCGATCTATTCTTCCAATATCACGCCCGACCCCGAGACCGGTATAGGCCGATGGTCAGAAGTTGCGTTCCGCCGGGCGATGCGATCGGGCGTCGACCGCGAGGGGCAGCACCTTTATCCGACCTTCCCTTACGATCACTTTACCAACGTTTCCGACGAGGACGACCGGGCGCTGTATGCCTTCCTGATGACGCGGCAACCGGTTCACGCTCCGCCCCGCGCGAATCAGCTTTCGTTTCCGCTGGATCAGCGATTTATCATTGCGGGCTGGAAGCTGCTGTTTCTTCGTCACGGAACCTACCGCCCCGACAGCGCGCAGAGCGCCGAATGGAATCGCGGCGCCTATCTTGTCGAGGGCCTCGCGCATTGCGGTTCATGCCACACCCCGCGCAACGCGCTTGGAGCGGAGCGGGGCGCCGAGCAGTTCGCCGGCGGGGACGTCGAAAACTGGCATGCCTATGCGATCAATGCCCAATCTCCATCGCCAGTGCCGTGGACCAAGGATGCATTGGCGGCTTATTTGCGCAGCGGCTGGCATCCCGATCACGGCGTTGCCCGCGGCCCGATGGCGCAGGTCGTCGGCAATCTGTCGGCGGTGCCGGAAAGCGATGTCCATGCCATCGCGACTTACATGGCTGGCGTGTTCGGCGCGCCGTCGGCGGATCGCAAACGCCGCGGCGATGAAGCCTTGGCACGCGCCAAGGCGCCGGCCGCGACGCAACCGTCGGCTCCGCCCGCTCCGGCTGCGGACGCAACCGGTGCCGCGATCTATGCGGCAGCTTGCGCGACCTGCCATGAGACCACGAGGCCGCTGCCCTATGGCGGCGTCAATCTGCGTCTCAGCAGCGGGATCAACGGGCCTGATGCACGCAATGCCACCAACACCATCCTGACCGGACTTCGGGCGGTGGAAGGCGAGCGCAGCCCCATCATGCCCCCCTTTGCGTCCAGCATGAGCGACAACCAGCTGGTGTCGCTCTTGAAGTATCTGCGGTCACGATTCAGCGACCAGCCGGCATGGACCGACCTTGAAAAGATCGTCCGTGAAGCCAGGCATACCCAGACCGCAACTCTCCAGACATCGCCCGGGCCACGCAACGCTCCCGCCGATCCAACGCAGCGAGACAAGCCATGATGACATTGAAGGTCAATGGTCACGATCACCAGATCGACGCGGATCCCGATACGCCGCTGCTCTACGTGCTGCGCGACGATCTCAAGCTCAACGCCGCAAAATTCGGCTGCGGGCTCGGTCAATGCGGCGCCTGTACGGTGATCGTGGACGGCAACGCGGTGCTGTCATGCGTCACCCCGCTGCTGCTGGTTGCAGGCAAGCAGGTCACGACGCTCGAAGGCCTCGGCACTGTCGCTGCTCCCGCGCCGATCCAGCGCGCTTTTATCGAAGAGCAGGCGGCACAATGCGGCTACTGCATCGCCGGCATGATGATGCGGGCGCAGGCGCTGCTGCAGAAGAATTCCAAGCCGACCGATGAACAGATTCGCGCCGAGCTGGAACCGAATCTTTGCCGCTGCGGAACGCATATGCGCATCCTGCGCGCGGTTCACCGCGCCGCGGCGCTGATGCAGACCGCGGACGCATCGACGAACCAGAGGAGCGCACAATGAACGCCCCGATGATCGTCGACCGTCGCCGCGTGCTTGCAGGTGGTGGCGCCCTGATTGTCAGCTTTTCGCTCAGAGACGCCTTCGCGCAGGATTCGGGCGCCCCGGCGGTTGGCCCGGCGCCAAAGCCGCCCGGCAGCCTGAAGGATGCGCCATTCCTGGATTCCTGGATCCGTATCGATGCCAACGGCAGCATCACCGTGTTCACCGGCAAGGCCGAACTCGGTCAGGGTTTCAAGACCGCCGCCCAACAGATCGCCGCCGAGGAGCTCGACGTTGCGTTCGAATCGCTCAAGGTCATCACCGCCGATACAAGGCTCACGGCCAATGAAGGCTACACCTCCGGCAGCCATTCGATGCAGGACAGCGGCACCGCCATCCAGAACGCCGCTGGGCAGGTTCGAGAGCTTCTGATCGCGGAGGCTGCGCGGCGTCTCGAACTGCCGGCTGAAAATTTTCGGACGGAAAACGGCGCGGTGATTTCGCCGGATGGCCAGCGGTTCGGTTATGGCGATTTGGTCGCGACCGACATGCTTCATGTGCAGGCGCAGCCGAAATCGAAACTGAAAGATCCGGCGACCTACAAGGTCATGGGCCAGCCGGTGCCGCGGGTCGACATCCCCGCCAAGGTCACCGGCGGGGCCGCCTATGTGCAGGACATGCGGCCGCCCGGGATGGTTCACGCCCGCATCGTGCGGCCGCCCAGCTACGGCGCCGAACTCACCGACTGCGACACCGCCGCGGTCGAAAAGATGCCTGGCGTGATCAGGGTGGTCCGCGACAGCAATTTCCTGGCTGTCGTCGCCGCAAAGGAATTCCAGGCGATCAAGGCGATGGCGGCGCTGTCGGCGGCGGCGAAATGGCGGGAGACCGCGCGCCTGCCGAAACAGGATGATCTTCTTCGTGTCCTGACCAGCCTGCCGTCGCAGGACTCAACCATCTACGAGCAGAGCAATCCGTCCGCTATCGGCCAGAAAACCGTCGAGGCGACCTACACACGGCCCTATCAGTCGCACGGCTCGATCGGGCCGTCCTGCGCGGTCGCGCAATCCGCAGATGGTGCGATGACGGTCTGGACCCACACGCAGGGGGTTTATCCCGATCGCCAGGCCATCGCAGAAATGCTGCGGGTGCCGCCGGCGAGCGTCCGCCTGATCCACGTCGAAGGCTCCGGATGTTACGGCCATAACGGCGCCGACGATGCCGCCGCCGACGCCGCCCTAATCGCGCGCGCGCTACCCGGCGTGCCGGTTCGCGTGCAATGGATGCGCGAACAGGAACAGGCCTGGGAGCCGTTCGGGCCGGCGATGGTCACCAAGCTGAAAGCGTCGCTGGACGGCAACGGCGCCATAGCCGACTGGAATTTCGAGGTCTGGAGCAACACCCATTCGATGCGGCCGGGCGGCGCGGGATCGGTGCTGGCGGCGCAGCATATGGCGCAGCCCTTCGCAGTGCCGGCCCCCAAGCCGCTTCCGTTGCCGGAAGGCGGCGGTGACCGCAACGCCATCCCGATCTACAAATTTCCCAATGCCCACGTCGTGCATCACTTCGTCCCGGCGATGCCGCTGCGGGTCTCGGCGATGCGCGCGCTCGGCGCCTATCACAACGTGTTTTCCATCGAAAGTTTCATGGATGAACTGGCGGGCGCGGCTGGAGCCGATCCCGTCGAATTCAGGCTGAAGCATCTGGACGATCCGCGCGGGCGCGACGTGATCAGCACGGCAGCGCAGCGCTTCGGATGGCAGAAGGGCCAGCAGGCGCCGCAGGGCCGGGGCTTCGGCTTTGCCTTTGCGCGCTACAAGAATCTGGCGGCCTATTGCGCCATCGCGACCGAAGTCGAGGTCGACACGGAGACCGGCCGGCCGCGTCTGGTGCGGGCGGTCGCGGCGGTCGATAGCGGTCAGGTGGTCAATCCGGACGGTTTGATCAACCAGATCGAAGGCGCCATCGTGCAGTCGATGAGCTGGACGCTGTACGAAAGCGTCTCATTCGATGATGTCAGGATCACCAGCATCGACTGGCAGACCTATCCGATCCTGCGTTTCAACGCGGTCCCCGACAGCATCGATGTCCATATCATCAACCGGCCGGGACAGCCGTTCCTGGGCAGCGGCGAGACCGGTCAGGGACCGCGGCAAACATGATGAGAGCCGTCATTCCCCGATGCGCAATTGCGCATCGTGGATGCGCCACTTGGCGCAGGCCCGGAATCCATACTCCCGGTCGTGGTTATGGATTCCGGGCTCGCGCAAGAACGCGCCCCGGAATGACGAACGTGAGATTACTCCAAATTTCCCGCTACGCTTGCCTCATGTCCAATAGCCGCGCGGCGTTGCCACCCAGGATCGCGGCCTTCTGCTGATCGGTGAGACTATCAGTTGCAAAGACATGATCGACGGGATGCTCCTCCCACGGAATCGGATGATCGGTGCCGAGCATGACCTGGCTTGCGCCGACCTGCGCCACCAGATGCCGAAGCGCCTCCGGGGTAAATACCAGCGCGTCGAAATGCAGCTGGTTGAGATATTCGGTCGGCTTCTTCTTCAGCTTGATGTCCGGATTGCAGTTTTGCGGCGATACAAAACACGCGTGATCGGAGCGCGGCGCATAGGAGCCGAGATAGCCGCCGCCATGCGCGGCAAGAACTTTCAGTTTGGGAAAGCGGTCCAGCGTTCCCTCAAAAATCAGATGTTGCAGGGCGATCGTGGTATCGAGCGGATTGCCGATGGCATTCGACAGCCAGCCATTGCCCTTGAAACGCTTGGCCAATTCCGGCGGACTTATCGGGTGAATGAACAGCACAGCGCCGAGTTCTTCCGCCTTCGCCCACACCGGATGAAATTTGGGATCGGAGAAATCCTCGCCCAGGACATTGCTGCCGATCGCCGCACCCCGCAGGCCCTGCTTCTTGACGGCATGTTCCAGCTGTTGCACGGCGAGATCCGGATATTGCAAAGTGAGCGACGCGAACGCGGCGAAGCGATCCGGCTTCGATGCGCACAATTCCGCGAGTTTCTCGTTCTGCACCTTGACGATCTGGGCGGCGAGGTCGCGTTCCTTGCGATACCAGAACGGATTGATGGAGAGCACCTGCACGTCGATGCCCATCGCATCCATGTCCTTGAGGCGCTTCTCAACGACGATGAAGTGCTCCGGAACGCCCTTGACCGGCGGCAACACCTTGTCAGCCTCGTCGCCCATCAGATTGAGGGATTCGTGAAAATAGCAGTGGGCGTGCACGTCGATGGTCTTGATGCGCTTGCCCTTGATCATGATCGGCAGGTGCCGTGGCGCAGGCTGCTGTGCGCGAGCCGCGTCGAGCAGGCCGCAGCTGCAAAAAGCGATGCCCGTGGCACCCGCACCTTTGAGAAAGGTTCTGCGCGTGGTCATTTCGTCTCCTCCCGTTTTGTTGATTCGGCGGAGAACTGGCGACCAGTCATCGGCCGATCGTTTTTTGATTTTTAGTTCAGAAATCGTGAAATCGTTGCCGGCGTTCGATCAGGAATTCTTGGGCATTCTTGGGCATATTCTGGGTATTGAGTAACCATGGTTGGAAAAAGGGCCGCCCGGCTGGTGGGCGGCCCTCTTTGCCTAATGAGCAAGTCCCAAAATCTTTCGAGCTTCTTTCGGCGTTGCCAGTTCGCCGCCGAGTTCGTCGATGATCATGGCGGCCTTCTGTGCCATCGCCGCGTTGCTCGGGGCCAGAACGCCCTTGCGGAGGTTGACGGCGTCCTCGAGTCCGACGCGGACGTGACCGCCGAGCAGGAAGGCCTGTGCCACCATGGGAAACGCCATGCGTCCGATCCCGAAGCCGGCCCATTGCGCGTCGGCGGGCAGCAGCGTGCGGGCATACATCAGCGTCTGCGGCGTGGATTCGAAGCCGTAGCGAATGCCGGTAACGATCTGGAACAGCGCCGGGCTGTCCAGCACACCCTTTTCAAGCAAGACCTTGGCGAGCTGAATGTCGCCGCTGTCGAAAACCTCGATCTCGGGCTTTGAGCCAGCTTCCTTCATGGCTTGCGCCATGATGGTAACGCTATCGGGCGGGTTGATGACCACGGCTGTGCCGGACCACATCGTATTGAGATCAAGCGTGCAGATTTCGGGTTTCAGCGCGATGATGTGTTCCACGCGTCGTAGCGGATGGGTCAGCGTGGTGCCGGGGGCGGCGACTTTCGGGTCTTCCTTGCCGGGAATGAAGCGACCCCCGGGACCGGTGGTCAGGTTGATGATCACGTCGACGCCGCTGTCGCGGATACGATCGACCACCTCGCGGTAATGTGCGAGCTCCATGCTCGGCCGGCCGTCTTCATAGCGGACATGAATATGGGTGATCGCGGCGCCGGCCCTGGCGGATTCGATGCAAGCCGTGGCAATCTGCAAGGGCGTGCAGGGCAGGCCCGGATGTTGCTGCAGTGTTGTCTGATTGCCGGTAACGGCTACGCTGAGAATTGTCTTCGCCATGCGCGTGTTCCTCTCGACTGAATTCTTGCTTCGCAGCATTGTTGCTTCGCAACCGCGGTGCCGACGCGAGGCTCACGCGCTTGACTTGTACCCAACGAACGATTTATTGAAACATACGTTTGTTTTAGTCAAGAGGTCCTTCGGTGACCGCGCTCAAATCCGGCGATCCAGTCAAAACCGTCGAGGACGCCGCCGCGCAAAAGCCGTCGGCGCGCCAGCGCTTGATGGATGCGTCGGAACAATTGTTCGCCGAGCATGGCTGGAACGCGGTCAGTATCCGGACCATCGTCGCCGCCGCCGGCGTCAATCTCGCAGCATTGCACTATCACTTCGGCTCGAAGGAGCAGCTGCTCACGGAAATCTTCGCGGCGCGGGCCAAGCCGATCGCCGAGGAGCGCATGCGGCTGCTTGGCGAGATCGAGCGTCAGGGTGGAACGCCGTCCCTTGAGGGCATTCTCGAAGCTTTCCTGCGGCCGGCTCTGACCATGGGTTCGGACCAGCGGTTCGGCGGCCGGGCCTTCGTCAAGCTGCGGGCGCGTCTAGCCACCGAACCGGAGTCGGTCAGCCGAAAAATTCTCGCCAACGCCTTCGACGAATCGAGCGGCGAATTTCTGGCCGCGCTCGGGCGTGCGCTGCCGGAAATCCCGCGGGCCGATCTCGAATGGCGCTTCCATTTCATGCTCGGCACGATGTTCTACACCATGGCCGACGCCGGACGAATCCAGTCGTTGACCGGCGGGCGCTGCGATCCCGGCCGTGTCGAGGACGCGCTCCAGCACATCATTCCGTTTCTCGCCGCCGGTTTCAGATCGGCGCCAGCTTCGCTTATTCCGTCAGTGAAATCTAGGAGACGTCCAAAATGAAACAACAAGAGTCGCACACAACGGCCAAGGTCACGAAAAAGGATATCGAGGCTGCTGCCGAACGATTGAAGAACTGGGGAAAATGGGGCCCGGAAGATCACATCGGCACGATGAATTATACCCAGCCGGCCGATATCGTTCGCGCCGCCTCCCTGGTGCGCAAAGGTCAGGTCATTTCGCTGGCGCTGAACTACGACAGCAAGGGGCCGCAGGGCGGCAAGACCAAGTTTCCGCCGGTCGGGCGCTTCAATCCGGTGCATACGATGCTGCGCACCGGGACGGATGCCTATTCCGGCGTGCTCGACAAGCGCGGCATTCGCTCGGCGGACGACATCGTGCTGTTTCCGTTGCAGGCCGGGACGCATTGGGATGGGCTCGGCCATATCTTCTATGAAAACAACATGTGGAATGGCTACGACTGCCGCAGCGTCTCGTCGTTCGGTGCGGAAAAGGCCGGCATCGAGCATGCCAAGGAGAAAATGGTCGGGCGCGGCGTGTTGCTCGATATCGCCCGACATCAGGGCATGGACTGGCTGCCTGAGGGCTTCGCCATCACCAACGACATGCTCGACAAATGCGCCAAGGCGCAGAATGTCGAAGTCGGCCGCGGCGATCACCTCTTGATCCGTACCGGACAAATGGAAGAAAAGCTCGCCGCCGGCAATTGGGACGGCTATCCCGGCGGCGACGCGCCGGGCCTTGCCTTCGAGACCCTCGACTGGCTTCAGGACAAGCAGGTCGCGGCGGTAGCGACCGATACATGGGGCGTCGAAGTGCGTCCCAACAATTGCGACGACGCCAATCAGCCCTGGCACTGGATCTGCATTCCGATCATGGGTCTGACCATGGGCGAAATCTTCAAGCTCGACGAACTGTCGAAAGCTTGCGCCGGCGATAAAGTCTATGACTTCATGTTCGTCGGTCCGGCGCTGCCGATCACCGGCGCCGTCGGTTCGCCGATCAATCCGGTGGCGATCCGCTGACGACAAGACCAAGACACCGCGGCGATCGACCTCGCCGCGGACCGGCCCCAATATTCGCGCAGACGAAGGCCAAGTAAAGGTCATGGAAACGGACTGAGCGTCAGCTGGACGCTTCACGGCGGGAGAAACAAAATGCTCGAGAAAACATCCACCTTGCTGTCGCGCCGCAATTTCTTGCGCGCGACAGGCGGTATGATCGGCGCGGCCGCGACGTCCAGGCTCGGACTGACACAGGCGTGGGCGGCCGCCCGCATCGTCGCCGCGCATCTCGGCGACGCTATCGGTGGCTCGGTGATCGTCGATAACAGGGCCGGTGCCGGCGGCAATATCGGTATCGGCGTCACGGCGCATGCGGAGCCCGATGGCTATACGCTGCTGATCACGTCGAGCGCCTATGTCGTCAATCCCGGCCTCTACGCCAAAATCCCCTATGATCCGTTTAACGATTTCGCGCCGATCGCCGAACTCGGCACCTCGCCGAATGTGATTCTGGTCGATCCCAAAATCGGCATCAATTCGATCGCCGAACTTTTCGCTCGCGCCAAGGCCGAACCGAATTCGCTCAATTACGCCAGTCCGGGCATCGGCACCACGCCGCATCTGTCGGGTGAACTTCTCAAGATCGTCGGCGGCGTCCAGATCACCCATGTGCCGTATCCCGGCGCCGGGCCGGCCATCCAGGCGATCCTCAGCGGGACGGTGCAGCTTTGTTCCGCGGCGCTGCCTCCGGCGCATCCGCATATCGAATCCGGTGCGTTGAAGGCACTCGCCGTCACCGGCGCGCATCGCTGGTTCGACTTGCCCGAGGTGCCGACTATGGTCGAGCTCGGCTACAAGGATTTCATCGCCGACACTTTCCAGGGTTTCCTGGCGCCGGCCAAGACGCCGCCGCAAATTGTCGAACTGTTGTCGACCAAGACGATCGAAGTTCTGAAAGTCCCGGCGGTCGCCGAGCAGCTGCGTAACAGCGGTTTCGAGGTCATCGCCAATGGGCCGGAAGGCATGCGCAAGCGCATTGTCGATGAAGTGCCGAAATGGCGCGACGTCGTCGCCAAGGCCGGCATCAAGCCCGTCTGAGCGATCGGATCAACATTGCGTATCACCGCCATCGCCGAGAAGGCCGTTCCCGTCGGGTCGACGATGCGGAACGCCGCCTTCGATTTTTCCGAGATGACCACCTCGGTTGTCGCGGTCACCACCGATGTCGTGCGCAACGGCAAGCCGGTGGTGGGCTATGCCTTCAATTCGACCGGGCGATACGCCTGTGGCGCGGCAATGCGGGCGCGGTTCATCCCGCGCATCCTCTCGGCGGCGCCGGAGCAATTGCTGGATCAGTCGGGACTCATCGATCCCGGCAAAGTTCTCGGGCGCATGATGCTGCGGGAGAAGCCGGGCGGCGACGCCGAGCGCTCGGTGCCGATCGGGACCATCGAGACCGCGGTGTGGGACGCGCTGGCGAAGATACTGGATCGTCCACTCTGGCATGTGCTGGCTGAACGTTTCAACGGTGGCGCACGCCCTGCCGCCGTTCCCTGCTATGTCGGGGGCGGCTGGTATCGCCCGGAAGGCGATCTCGCGGGCCTGTCCGACGAGGTGAAGCGTCATTTGCAGGCCGGATACACCCATATCAAGATCAAGGTCGGCGGCGCCCCCATCAAGGCCGATCTCGCCCGCATCGAAGCGGCGGTCGCCCTGATGGCCGGCGCGGATCATCTCGCCGTCGACGCCAATGCGGCCCTATCGAAGGAGCGGGCCCAGGATTACGCCCGCGCGCTTGCGCCCCTCGGCCTGCGCTGGTTCGAGGAGCCCTGCGCGCCACTGGACTACGCCACCTTCGCGGAATTGACCAAGACCTATGATGCGCCGCTTGCCACCGGCGAAAATCTGTTCTGCCTGCAGGATGTCGAAAACCTGTTCAGGTTCGGCGGCTTTCGCAAGGACCGCGATATCCTTCAGGTCGATCCGCCCCAGGCCTATGGCGTGGCTGCCTACGCGCAAATGGTTGCAACGGTCGAGCAACTGGGTGGAACGCGCAAGCGCATCTTTCCCCATGGCGGCAACATGATGACCTTTGCGCTGGTCGCTGGACTGGACCTCGGAGGCTGCGAATCCTATCCCGGCGTGTTCGCCGCCTTCGGCGGATTTGCCGACGGCATGGACGTGCGCGACGGGCATATCGCGCTGCCGGATTATCCCGGCATCGGCTTTGAGGCGCAGCCGGCACTGCACAAAATCATGCAGGAGGTGGCCAATGCGTGATGCGGAAAACGGGACCAGCGGGCGAATATGAGTTCTGGAAGCAAGCGGGATTATTACGCCGGCGGACTGATCGCATTGATCGGCGCCGGTGCGACCTATGAAGGCAGCAAATACGGCATCGGCTCGCTCGCCCAGATGGAATCCGGCTTCTTTCCGACGGTTCTCGGCGTGGGCATGATCCTGGTCGGCGCGGCGATTGCGGCAACCGGCGGGGCAGCGGGACCGGCAACGACCGGACTGGAAGACCCGCACCATGGTGCGTCGACGGCGGTGGATTGGCGCGGATGGATCGCGATCATCGCCGGCGTCTGCCTGTTTATGGCGCTTTCCCAATATGCCGGCCTGCTGCTGGCGATCTTTGCCTGCGTGTTCGTCTCCGCCATGGGCTCGACCACCACGACCTGGAAAGAGGCGCTGGTCCTTGCCGTCTGCGTGACCGCGTTCGGCATCGTGCTGTTCGCCTATGGGCTGAAAATTCAAATTCCGATCCTGCGGGGAATCTGAGCATGACAACCGGTTTCGTCGATCTCATGCATGGATTCAGCGTCGCGCTGGAGCCGCATAATCTGATGTGGTGTTTCCTCGGCGTCCTGATCGGCAATCTGGTCGGCGTTCTGCCGGGCATGGGCGTGCTCTCGACCATCTCGATCCTGTTGCCGCTGACGTTCGCCATGAAACCCGTCGCGGCGCTGCTGATGCTGTCGGGCATCTATTACGGCGCGCAATATGGCGGCGCCATCTGCTCCATCCTGCTCAATCTGCCATGCCATCCGCCTCATGCGGTGACCTGTCTCGACGGGTTTCCGATGACCAAGCAGGGACGGGGCGGCGTGGCGCTCGGCATCACCATGCTGGCGGCGATCTTCGGCGCCGCCTTCGGCATCCTGCAGATGATCTTCATGGCGCCGTTTATCGCAAAAATTGCCTTTCAGTTCGGACCGACGGAGATCTGTTCGCTGATGCTGCTGGGACTGCTGGCGGGATCGACGCTGGCCAAAGGATCGCCGCTGAAGGGCGTCGCGATGACGCTGCTCGGCATCCTGCTCAGCCTGATCGGCACCGATGTGAACACCGGCAATGAGCGCTTCACGTTTGGGCTGATCGATCTCGCCGACGGTATCGAACTGGTTGCGGTGTCGCTCGGATTGTTCGGCATCGCCGAGTTTCTCAAGAGCGTCAATAACACCGCGCCGGTCAATACCAAATACACCAAACTCGGCTTCCGCGATCTGCGACCGAGTGGCGCCGACGTCAAGCGGGCAGCCTTTCCCATTCTGCGGGGAACGCTGATCGGTTCGCTGTGCTCGCTGATCCCCGGCACCGGCCCGACCATCGCTTCCTTCGTCGCCTATGCCGCCGAAAAGAAAGTCTCGAAGACGCCGGAGCGTTTCGGCCATGGCGCGATCGAGGGCGTGGCCAGCCCGGAGGCTTCCACCCATTCGGCCGTGCAGGGCGATTTCATCCCGACCATGAGCCTCGGCATTCCCGGTGACGCCGTCATGGCGCTGCTGATGGGCGCCCTGATGATTCAGGGCATCACCCCGGGACCGCGCCTGATCGTCGAACATCCGGATATTTTCTGGGGACTGATCGCCAGTTTCTGGATCGGCAACATCATCCTCGTCTTCCTCAATGTCCCCATGATCGGCATCTGGGTGAGGCTGCTGACGGCGCCGTATCGCTATCTTTATCCGACGGCGCTGTTCTTCGTCTGCATCGGAGTCTATGCCGCGCGCAATGACATGTTCGACGTCGGCTCGACGCTGGTCTGCGGCATGTTCGGTTATCTTCTGATCCAGCTGAAGTTCGAGCCGGCACCGATCCTGCTCGGCTTCGTGCTCGGACCGCGCCTGGAAGAGAATTTCCGGCGTGCGGTGCTGATCTCGCGCGGCAGTCTGCAGATATTCATCGATCGCCCGATCAGCGCCACCTTTCTGGCGCTGTGCGTTTTTCTCATCGTGGCTCAGGTCTATGCCCGTATCCGCAAGGTGAAGCCGCCGATGGCAGTTCCGACGGCGGCTTTCGACTGAACGCAATTATTTTATCGCTGATAGCCTGATCGTCGAGACTGGAGTGCGGATCGTGCAGCCCGAGTTGACAGTACCATTCGATCGCCTGAAGGCGTTCATCCATCAATCGCTGATGGCCCTTGGCTTGCCGGATGCGGACGCCATGACCGTTGCGGCACTGATGGCGGAGGCGGACCTGCAGGGATCCGACGGGCACGGCGTGACCCGGTTGCCGGCCTATGCCCGCCGCATCCGGGCCGGCGGCCTCAATCTACGGCCGAACATCCGGGTGGCGCGGGAGCAGGCCGGCATGGCTCTGATCGATGGCGACAATGGCATGGGCCACCTGGTCATGAAGCGCGCCGCAGAGATTGCCATCGAGAAAGCGCGCACCACCGGCATTGCCTGGGTCAATTCGCAATTCAGCAACCACGCAGGTCCTGACTCGCTCTACGCCAGCATGCCGCTCGCCCACGATATGATCGGTCTGTATTTCGCGGTAGGCAACGCCAACCATCTTCCGCCCTGGGGCGGCTTCGATATGCTGCTGTCGACCAATCCGATCGCGGCCGCGATCCCCGCCGGAAGCGAAAAGCCCATCATTCTCGATATGGCCACCACGGTCGCGGCCTACGGCAAAGTGAAGACCAAAGCGCTTCGCGGCGAAACCATGCCGGAAGGCTGGATGATCGATCGTGAAGGCAAGCCATTGACCGATCCGAAACGCGCCGACGAAGGCATGCTGCTGCCGCTTGGCGGCATGGAAGCCGGATACAAGGGTTACGGCCTAGCGTTGATCATCGGCCTGCTGGCAGGTACGCTTGGCGGCGCCGCGATGGGCAAGCAGGTGATCGATTTCAACCATGACGATTCCAGCGTCACCAACACCGGACAGGCCATCGCTGCCATCAACGTGGCCGCATTCGGCGACGTCAATGTGTTCAAGACGAGCGTCGACACCCTGGTTCGCGATCTTCGCGGCAGCAGCCGCATGCCGGGGGTCGAACGTATTTACGTTCCCGGTGAACGCAGCCATGAAACACGAGCCCTTCGAACAGCGAAGGGAATCCCGATCGCGCCTGCATTGATGCGCGGACTGGATCAACTCGCCGATGAACTCGGGGTCGCGAAACTCGCATAGGAGAAGCCGGCATGCGCTTCAATCGGTCGTCCGTCCTGGGACTCGCGCTCTGTGTCTTTGTCAGCGCCGCGAACGCGCAAACTTATCCCGACAAGCCGATCCGGATGATCATCCCTCTGGCGGCAGCGAGCGCGGTCGACGTGGCGGCGCGGATCGTGACGCAGAAAATGTCGGAGAATATGGGCCAGCAGATCATCATCATCAATCAACCGGGCGCGGCCGGCGTGATCGGGGCCGAGCAGGTGGCGAGAGCGGCGCCCGATGGCTACACGATCGGAGGATTCAACGACAGCATCATGACCATGGTGCCCAACCTGCAGCCCAAATTGCGCTGGGACATCGCCAAAGATTTCGAACCGGTCTCGCTGGTTGCCACGGTCGAGTGGGGGCTGATCGCCAACGACAAGTCAGGTTTCAAAACCGCGGCGGACCTGATTGCGGCGGCAAAGGCCTCGCCCGGAACCATCAATTACGGCTCCGGCGGCGTCGGCAGCCCTCAGCATCTGGCGATGGCCTTGTTCGCGTCCGGAGCCGGCATCTCGCTGACCCACGTGCCTTACAAGGGTGCGACCCAGGCTGCGACCGATGTCGCGGCTGGTCAGGTCCCGGTCGCCTTCCAGGGCCTTGGAACGGTGACCGCGCTGGTGCGCGGTGGTCAGGTCCAACTGATTGGCGTGACGACGCAGCAGCGACTGGCGCAATTTCCCGATGTTCCCACGGTTTCCGAATCCGGTCTTCCCGGCTTTCTGTTCAATTCCTGGTTCGCGATCCTTGCGCCCGCCGGTACGCCGAAGGAAATTGTCGCCAGGCTCAATGAGGAAGTTCTCAAGGCGCTTGCCGACCCCGGCACCCGGCAGAAGCTCGACGAGCAGGGCCTCGTGGTGCGTGGCAGCTCAGCTGAAGAATTGCGCGTTCTCACCCGCGATCAACTGGCAAAATACGCCAAACTGATTCAGGATATGGGCATCGCCGCCAAATGAAACGCAACCGCCATTTCATCACTGCATCATCCAAAGGGCTCGCCCGATGAGCATACAGGTCTATGGCTTTTGGCGATCGATCGCTTCATTTCGCGTACGGGTCGCGCTGCGGCTCAAGGGATTGCCGTTCGACGAAATTCCGGTCGATATCCTTTCGGGCGAGCAATTCAAGCCGGGCTATGACGATGTGAACGCGGAACATGTGGTGCCGACTTTCGTTCACGACGGTCATTCCATCTTTCAGTCGCTGGCGATTATCGAATATCTCGACGACATTCAGCCTGAGCCGCGACTGGTTCCCGGAGACGCGAAGGAGGGCGCTTACGCACGCTCACTGGCGCTGGTCGCGATTGCCGACGCGCATCCGCTGATCGTGCCCCGCATTCGCAAGCATCTTGCCAAGACTTTTGGCGCCAATGCGGAAGCTATCGAGGATTGGGCCAGGCATTGGACCATCGAGGGGCTCGCGACCTACGAGCGGCTGCTCACACGCCGGCCTGCGGCGCCTTTTGTCCTGGGTTCGGAGCCCGGCGTGGCGGACATTTGCATCGCCGGACAGGCGGTGAGCGCCCACCTGTTCAAACTCGAGTTGAATGGTTTTCCGGCCGTATTGCGGCTGGTCGACCGCTGCTTCGAGCTGCCGGCGTTTAAGGCGTCGCATCCGTTCGAGCAGCCTGCGTTCAAGGAAGCGAAGGCTCACTAACCCGGTTGATGTTGGGTGCGCGGTGCCACCGCATCCATGACCGTCACCACCCGCCACCGGGTCGGCGCAGCGCACCGCCCGATGACAGGCTCCAGCGGGTGGCCAGTATCCCAGAGCGCCCGTGTTCAATCACAAAAGCTCTGGAATACTGGGTCGTCCGGTCAAGCCGGAGGATGACGGCTGTGTACTGCGTGCAAACTGCCTCTCAGACGTCCAGCCCCAGCACCCTCGCCGCGTTGCCGCCCGCGATCTGCGCCAATGTGGTTTCGTCCATTCCGTCGACTCCCACTATATGTCCGATTGGATTGTATTCGGCCATGTCGAACGGGTAATCGGTCCCCATCACGATGCGATCCGGGCCGAACACGTCGAGCATATAGGCCAGCTGGTGATTGGTGAAAACCACGGTGTCGAGATAGACCTGCCGCAGATAGGTCGTGGGCGGCAGCGGCAGATCGCCATGGGAATCCCGGCGCGCACCCCAGGCGTGATCGATCCGGCCGGAATAGCCGGGAGGGTACCCGCCACCATGCACGGCCATCAGTTTCAGATCCGGGAAGCGCGCAAGGGTTCCTGAGAAGATCAGGTTGTGAAGGGCCAGCGTGGTTTCGAGCGGATTGCCGAGGACGTTGTTGAAATAGAAATGGGTCAGACGCTCGCCATGGGTGAATCCGTTGGGGTGCATCATAATGAATGCACCGAGTTGCTCGGCCCTGGCGAAGAACGGCCGGAATTTCGGATCGGACAATTCCTGACCATCGACGTTGGTCAGTATTTCGACGCCCTTCAGTTTCAGCTCGCCCATGATGTAGTTGAGCTCGCGGACGGCGATTTCCGGCTCCTGCAAGGTGACGACGCCGAGCCCGACAAAGCGATCGGGTTTGCGCGAGCAATATTCGGCGACGCCGTCATTGGCGAGGCGATGCGCGGCTTCTGCGACCTTGGCATCGATCGAATAATAACACTGGTTGGGCGCCGGGGCCACGACCTGGATGTCGATGCCCATCTTGTCGAGATCGAACAGGCGGCGGTCGATGGTGGTCATCGGCCGTCGGCATCATGGATTCGGGCGGCGGTAAGGCCATAGCGGTTCTTGCGGTCGATCATGGAAGTTACTCGTTTGGTGGGAGGGTTGTTCGGAGTAGGTGATCATATGAGGAATTGCCGACCTTCATGCGACATTCGGCCGCTTGATCCAGCGCGACGAGACCGCGGTCGCGTCAGCGTCGCCAAAGCCCGCCGCTTCGGCTTCTTCAAAGCAAGCCAGCGCGCTCGCGGTGACGGGAAGCGTGGCGTGGATCGACTTGCCGAACGCAACCGCGGTGGCGAGATCCTTTTTCGCGGCGCTGAGGGCAAACGCGGTCTCGCCCGCCGGCTGTCCGCTCAATACCTTGGCGATAGCCGGGCCGCGTGCCTTCAGGGCGGCGGGAGCGCCGGCCGTATCGGACAGAATGTCGATCAAACGGTCGGGGGATAGATTGAGCGGCTTGCATATCGTCAAGGCCTCGCCGAGCGCCTGCCAGTAAACCAGCAGCGGCAGGTTGATCGCGAGCTTCATGGTCGCGCCTGCGCCGAGCTCTCCGACGTGCTCGACCCGGCGGCACAATTGTTCGAGAATTGGCATCGCCCGGGCGACATCTGGTTTGCTGCCTCCCGCCAGGCCAAACAGTTTGCCTTCCTTTGCCGGAACGGTGCTACCGCCCACCGGACATTCGACAAACGCGGCACCAGCTTGCAGGGCGGAAGCACCGACTGAAGCCATCGTATCGGGGCGTACTGTGCTCATGTCGATCAATAGCTTGCCGTCGAGCCTCGCCTTCAAAATCCCGTTCGGTCCCCGGTAAACCGCCTCGGTCGCGGCGTCATTCAGCAACATCACGACGACGACGTCACAGCCCTCGGCGAGTTCGGCCGGAGACGAGAACAGCTTTGCTCCAGCCTCGGTCAGGGGTTTGGTCTTTGTCGAATCCCTGTTCCAGACGCCGACTTCATGTCCGACCGACATCAGCCGCTGTGCAATTGGCGATCCCATCCGTCCTGTTCCGCAGACACCGATTTTCATTTTCTTGTCCTCAGTTAGAGTGAATTGATCGCGCTTGCGATTCGGTCGGGCGTCAGGGGCAGATGGCGGACGCGGATGTCGAGCGCGTGGCTGATGGCATTCGCGATCGCGGCGGCGACCGGCCCGGTCGCGCATTCCCCGGCGCCGAGCGCTGGCGTGCCCTCAGGCTCGAGAATGACCGTATCGATCTGCGGCGTTTCCGAAAAATTCAGGATCGGATAGTCGTTCCAGGAACGCACCGCAAAGCCATCGTCGTTCCAGCGGACTTCCTCCTTCAGCACCCAACTGGCCGCCTGCACGACACCGCCCTCGACCTGGTTGAGCAGTCCGTTGCGGTGCACGACCTCGCCGGCATCGACTGCGGCGACGATGCGGTTGAGACTGACCTTGTCGGTCACCTCGACGGTCGCGACGACGGCGAAATAGGCGCCCACATTCTTGTAGCGGCTGAACGCGAAGCCGCGGCCGGTTCCTTCGCCGCCGGCTTCGTCGGATCTCCAGTTGGCGCGGTTCGCCGCAGCCTTGATCACGTTGATGGCGCGCTGATCGTCGAGGTGCCGCAATCTGAATTCGACCGGATCGGCGTTCGCAAGCGCCGCCAACTCGTCCATGAACGATTCAATGGCGAACACATTGCCATGGGCGCCAAGCGAGCGCAGCGCCGAACTGCGCAGCGGTCCCTGCGGCAGCAGATGATGCGTGATCCGCCGCTTGCCGAGCCGATAGATCGGCACGGCATTGCGGTCCCCGCCGCCATAAGGCCGCGGCGCGTCGTTGGTCGAGGGCCGCTGATGCGGATCGGCGAGACTCCACGCGGCGAGAAGACTGACGCCGTCGCCGAACCCCGGGCGCGCCAGATGAGTCGTGCTCCATACCTCGTGGTCCCACCGGACGATTGTGCCGTCCGCATCCAGACCGGCGCCAAGATGCATGCGCATCGCCGCTCCGAACGGCGACCAGCTCAGCTCATCGGCCCGGCTCCACATGCACATCACCGGAACCCGTGCCTGCCGGGCCAGCAATGCGGCATCCAGCGCCACGTCGTCGGCGCCGTTATGTCCATAGCAGCCGGAGCCCTGGGCGTGAATGACGCGGACCCTGTCGGCATCGATGCGCAGCGCCTGCGCCAGCGTCTTTCGCAACGGGTAGACGCCCTGCGAATGTGACCAGATTGTCACGCCGTCATCGTGCCATGTGGCGACCGCCGTGCATGGGCCGATCGATGCATGCGCGATATAGGGCCGCGAATAGTCGGCCTGATGGCGAATGGCGACCGTCGGCTCGGCAAGTTCATCGGCGAGAAAGGTTGTGCTGCGGGGCGTGAGCTTGGCCATCCAGCCGTTGGCGTCGGAATGCGGCGGCAGTTCGCGATCCCGATGCCACTTCGCGCTTCGCGCCGCGACCTTGATGGCATTCAAGGCCTGTTCGTCGCGGCTTGCGACCACGCCCATGAAACTGCCGTCGACGACCACGTCGACGATTCCAGGCAGTGCCGATATCTTGTCCCGATCGAAGGATTGCAGCCGGTCCGCCGGATGGGCGGGGCGCAGCACGCGGCCATACAACATGCCCGGAAGACTCATGTCCTGAATGAACGCGGCGCCGTGCAGTTTGGCTTCGAGATCGAGGCGCTGCAGGCCTTCGTGATCGGCCGATCCGCCGATCAGCGTCGGTTGCGGCAGCTCGGCGCAGGACTGCGCGAGATCGACCTTCGAGGCCAGCTCCCAGTAGCTCACGCCCTCATTGTGGCCGGGGCGCATGAAGGTTCCGAAGCGAACGACGAGTTCGCCGTCGCCCCAAATTTTGCGCGCCTGCTGTTCGAACAAGGCCCTCGCCATGGCGCAAGCCCAGCGCATCCCCGACCCGCCATGTTCGACCGAGAAGCTGCCCGCGGTGTAGCCCTCGTCGGGCGATCGTTTGGTGTCGGCGGGCTCCATGTGAATGGATTCGAGATCAACGCCGAGTTCCTTTGCCGCAATCGCGGCGATCGCGGTCACGGCGCCCTGGCCGAGTTCCACCTTGCCGGTCCGCAGCGTCACCACGCCGTCGGTGTCGAACGATAGCCAGCGGTTGAGAACGGGGTTGGCGGCAAGATTTGCCGGGAGGGCGCTCATGAATGCCGTCCCTTTCGCTCGACGATCGCCCGGTCAACGGCGCGCAAAATGCGAACCTGTGACCCGCATCGGCACAGATGGCGTTCATCAAGCGTGGCGATGATCTGATCCCGATCCGCGAGGGGATCGCGCGCGAGCATCGCCGCGACCGTCATGATGATTCCGTTGATGCAATAGCCGCATTGCGCCGCCTGCTCGGACAGAAAGATCGATTGCAGCTGCTGCGCCGCGCGGTCATTGGCAAGGCCTTCGATGGTCTGCACGTGGTGATTTTTTGCCGCCCATAGTGGCGTGGTGCAGGATTGCACCGGCAGCCCGTCGACCAACACGGTGCAGGCGCCGCAATTGCCTTCGCCGCAGCCGATCCGGGTTCCTTTCAGCCCGAGATCGTGACGAAGCGCCATCAGCAGGGAGCCGTCTTCCGGCGCCTGGATTTCAACGTCACGGTCGTTGACCCTGAAAGCGATAGTCGCGTCGTCGGACTTTACTGGGTTGTTCATTGTTTGCGGGGCCTAATGAGCGTGGAAGACGCCGAGATTCTGGGCAATCAGCTCTTCGTCGTTGCGAACGTCCGCGGCGCTGCCGGCGAACACGCAGCGTCCGGTGTTGAGGATAACGGCCTGATCGGCAACGTCGAGCGCCAGCTGGCGATTCTGTTCGACAAGAACAATGGATTGTCCTTCCTCCTTCAGGCGTTGGATGGTGCGGCCGACTTCCGCGACGATCAGGGGCGCGAGCCCTTCCGACGGTTCGTCGAGCAGAAGCACGCGGGGATTGCCCATCAATGCGCGCCCAATGGCGAGCATCTGCTGCTCGCCTCCCGAGAGCGTGCCTGCGAACTGCCCATGCCGTTCACGCAGTCGCGGAAACATGTCGTAGATCCGGTCCAGTCCCCAGGGCTTGTCAGTGGTGCTATCGCGCTGCTGCGCCACGATCAGATTTTCGCGAACCGACAGCGACGGAAAGATGCGGCGTCCTTGCGGCACCAGACCGATCCCCAGATGCGAGATCCGTTCGGGGCTGAGGCCCGTGATCGGTTCGCCGAACAGTCTGATCTCGCCTTCCTTTGGGTTGAGAAAGCCGATAATGGTCGAGATGCAGGTGGTCTTGCCCGCACCGTTACGTCCCAGCAAAGCCAGAACGCCACCCGGCCGCAGGGCGAAGCTGACGCCGTGCAATACATGGCTGTCGCCGTAAAAGCTGTGTACATTGCTCAGGGAAAGCGCGTCAGGTGCCAAGATACACCTCGCGCGTGCGCTGGTCCGCGATCACGGCGTCGCGTTCGCCGTCGACGATGACGCGGCCGTAGTTCAGCAGCGTCACGGTTTCGGCAAGGTCGAGTGCCGTATCCATGTCGTGCTCGATCATGATGACCGCGGTCTGGCGCGGGATCGAGGCGATCAGCGACTTCACCGTCGATCGCTCGGTATTCGAAAGGCCCGCCAGAGGTTCGTCCAGCAACAGAACGCGCGGCTTTTGCGCCAGCGCCATCGCCAGCTCGACGCGGCGCTTTTCACCATAGGCAATGTCGGACACCGGATGCTCGGCGAGATGCAAAAGCCCGACCCTGTCGAGGGTCCGCTTGGCCTCGGTTTCCAGGTCGCCATAGGCCGACAGCGGCCGCCACATCTGCCAGCGCGAAGGCCGCAAACCGAGCAGGCCAAGAATGACGTTGTGTTCGAGGGTGTCATTGTTGAACAGGGTGATGATCTGATAAGTGCGCGAAAGGCCGAAATGCGCGCGCTTGTAGGGCGTGAACTGCGTGACGTCGGTGCCGAAAAGCTTGATGTGCCCCGAATTCGGCAGCATGTCGCCGGTGATCTGGTTGAATAATGTCGTCTTGCCGGCGCCATTCGGGCCGATGATGAGGCGGCGCTCCCCCGGCCTGATCGCGAGCGATACGTTCTGCGTCACCGGAAGGCCGCCGAATGCCTTCTGCAGGTTATTGATCTCGAGCGCGCAAGGCGATGTCAGCGGCGTCATTGCGATGCCCCGCGTTTCCGGGCCGCGAGTTTGCGCAGCCCGGGAATGATTCCCGTGGGCATGACCAGAACGATAAACAGGAAAACCAGGCCGAGCAGCATGTTCCATCGTTCGACATAGGCGGAAGCGTAGTTTTTCAGCAAAAGCACGAGCGTCGCGCCGACCACGGGACCACCGAGCGTTCCGGAGCCGCCGGCAATGACGCTGAGCAGTGCCTCGGCCGAACTCGTGGTCGAAAGCGAGGTCGGGTGGATATATTTGTTGTAATAGACGTAAAGCAGCCCCGAGACGCCGCCCCAGAAGCCGGCATAGATAAATGTGATCCATCGGATCATCCAGGGATTGAAGCCCAGCGCGGCCATGCGACGCGGCTGATCGCGGACACCCTTCAATGACGATCCGAATGACGACGATACGAAGATCGCCATCATGAGGAAGGCTATCGTGAAGACGATCAGCGCGAACCAGTAAAACGACGCGGCGCTGTCGAGCGGGATGCCAAACGGCATCGGCCGCGTCAGGCCGGATACACCGTTGTCGCCATTGGTCACATTGGACATGCGATAGGCGAGACCCCACAGCACTTGCGACAGCGCCAGCGTAATCATGAGAAAGCCGAGCCCGGTCGCGCGCAGCGCAATGAGACCGAACAAGGCTGCCATCACCGTGGTGCCGGCGATCGAGATGATGGCGGCCAGCCCATGGCCCAACCCGTAGCGGCTGGTCAGCAGCGCGGAGGCATAGGCCGCGACGCCAAGAAATGACGCGTGTCCGAGCGACGTCATTCCTCCATAGCCGACCAGAAGATTGAGGCTGAGCGCGAAGATTGCCGCGATCAGGATCTGGCTGGCAAGGTTGATATAAAAATCACCCGCGAACAACGGCAGGATCAGGAGCAACCCAGCAAGTATGGCGATTAAAATCCTGGTCATCATGCGCCGACGCGTCCAAACAGGCCCTGAGGACGGAATGCGATCACGAAGATCATCGGCAGGAACAGGATGATGTAAGCCAGTTCCGGGAACAGTGCCGTCCCGAACGTGTAGATGAAGCCGATGACGAAGCTGCCGATGAACGCGCCGAGCAGGCTGCCGATGCCGCCCAGAATGACCACGATCAGCGCCAGCGGAAGCATGTCGCCGTCAAGTCCGGGATAGGCCGACAAAATCGGTCCGCCCAGCACGCCGCCGGCGCCGGCGATGCCCGCGCCGAGACAAAACACGATCGTGAACAGCCTGGCGACGGGGATGCCTATCGCGCGCGCCATCTGCATGTCGTCGACGCCGGCGCGGATCATGGCGCCGATTCGCGTTCGCTCCAGCAGGAAATACAACGCGATGGCGGTGCCGACCGCGCACCCCACCAGGACCAGCCGGTAGGTCGGAAACACAAAGCCAAAAACGCGGGTCGGCGATTGCAGGCTCGATGGCGTCGGTATCGGTATCGGATCGCCTCCCCACAACACCAGGCATGCGTCGGAGATGATGAACGACATGCCCAGCGTTACCAGCACCTGTCCGAGCGGATTGGTCTTCAATCGCGTCAGCACCAGCCGTTCGAAAAGACCACCGAGCGCGGCGACGGCCAGGCCGGCGCCGAGCGCCGTCACCCAGATATTCAGGCCATCGTAGGACCGAAGCGCGGTTGCCCCGAAATAGGCGCCAAGCATGAAGAATGCGCCGTGGGTCAGATTTGCCAGCCGCATCAGGCCGAAGATCAGCGAGAATCCCGACGAAAGCAGAAACAGCAAACCACCGAGCGACAGGCTGTTAAGGCCCTGGATGATCCAAAACTGCATCGTCTACCGATCTTGTCCGGAAAGTCGCGGGGCTTTGCCCCGCGAATGACTTAAAGCGTTACTGTTCCAGATTTTTCGCCGGCGGATAGTCGCGCGAATATACCGGACTCTTCAGGAATTCGGCCTTTCGACATTACCGGTGTGGATCGCCGTCATCAGCGCCTTCTTGTCTTCCACCTTTGCGCCGATCGCCTTCATCGCCGCTTCAAGCACTTCACCCGCGACGTAGGTGCTGCCCGCGTAGTATCCCGGATCGTATTTGAACTGCTTGCGGAATGCCGGTGCAAATACCTTGTTCGGCTTGTTGTCCAACTCAGCCGAATACCAGCTGGTGGTCAGAATACCGAGCGCTTCGTCGCCCATGTTGCGGAGCACGGATTCATCGAGCGCGGTCATGCCGCCGATCACCGCCATTTTGTCTTTCAGGCCATATTCGATGAACTGGCGAAGGAAACGAAATCCATTCGAACCGGCGGTGCCGAGGAAGATGGCATCGGCGCTTTTGACCTGCGCGACATAGCTGCCGTAGTCTGGAGTCGAGAGCGGCGTGAAGATCTTTTGGATGATCTTGCCGCCATTTTCCTCAAACACCCGCTGGAAACCGGCGCACATTTCGTGCCCATAGGCGAAGTCGTCGGCGACGGTGACGATCTTCTTGTATTTCAGTTCCTTCACGGAATATTCGGCAAGCGGATAAGCGCATTGCGCGGCCGTCGATGTCAGCCGGATGAACCATGGGCTCGGGTGGCGCTGCGTCATGTCCTCCGCTGCGGCCACCCCGAGGGTCGGCATTTCCTTTTCGGTCAAATAGTCGGCAATCGCCAGCGCCTCGAAGGCCGCGAGCGGCCCGATCAGGCAATGAATGTTGTTCTTCTCGATGAGTTCCTGCGCCTTGGTTCGCGCGGTGGCCGGAACGCCTGCGGTATCGGCGACAATCAGTTCGACCTTGCGGCCCGCGATCGTGTTGTCGCGTTCCTTGAGAAACATCGTCAGGGCAAGCTCCATATCGATGCCGCCCGAGGCCAGCGGCCCGGTCTTGGCTGCCAGCAATCCAATGCGGATCGGCCCACTGTTTTGTGCAAAAACCAAGCTTGGAGCCGCCATGCTGGCGATACCGGCGCCGGCCACGCCACCCACAAAATGCCTTCGCGATATCGTCATTTCATCCTCCCCGGAATTGTCTGATTGACCATCAAATTTCTTGCTTTTGGTTCCCAGTGTTTATCGACCGGAAATTATAAATGATCAAGTGATAACTACATCGCCGGCGCACGCTGCGAAAAAATCCGGCAGCCGGTTTCGTTCAACGCAAGGCGAAGGGGTGCAATTGATGCAGTGCGGTAGAGGGCTTATTCGCGATTGCGCTTGGCCGGTTCAGAATTCGTGACGATGGTTTTCTTCAACACCTCGAACACCGCGGCGGTGTCCTGGTCACCCAATCCCATCGCCATCGCCTCGGTGTAGACGGGTTGAGTCAGCGTAAACAGCGGGGTTTCGCAGCCGACCTCGCCGGCGAACTCGGCGATGATCGCCATGTCCTTTTTCCAGGTCGAGACCTTCATGGTCGCCGGCTCGTAAACCCGCTCCACCATCATCGGTGCCCGCATCTGAAACATCCGCGATCCGCCGGCCCCGGGCCCGACCATGTCGACCACCATTTGCGGATCAAGGCCGGCGCGCTCGGCCAGCACCATGGCTTCGGCGGTGGCGACGTTATGGATCGCCACCAGATGATTGGCGATGAACTTCATCCGGCTGCCATTGCCGAATACGCCAAGATCGGCGCTTTGCCTGGCAAAGTCGGAAAACAGCGCCGCGCACCGCGAAATAGCGTCGGTGTTGCCGCTGGCATAGACCGCGAGATCGCGGGTCTTGGCCTGGGCGCCGGTTCCGCTCAACGGGCAGTCCAGCGCGACGTGGTCCGCCTTCTGCAAAATGTCTTCGAACCGAAGCTTGTCGGCGATGGTGAGGGTGGAGAGTTCGACCACAATCCGCGGCGGCTGACCGGAATTGGCAATCTCGCGCGCGACGGCATCGGCGGCCGCGGGGCTCGGAAGACTGGTCATGATGATTTCCGCCTCGCGCGCGACCTGCGCGACACTTTCGGCGATGACGACCTGGGCCAGCCCAAGTTCGGCCTGCCGCGCGGCATCGATATCGAAACCGATCACCCTCCAGCCGCGCTCGACAAGGTTGCGGGCGATCGCGCTTCCCATGATGCCGAGGCCGACAATTCCAACCGTCTTTTCCATGAACGTCTCATTCCCACTGGTCGGGTTCTATTGGCCCGCTCGCGCTTGAACAATTAATGATCAAACGATAAACAATCCTTGGCGTCACTTCAATCGGAGTCACGCAGGTTTCCTCGGCGCTTGAATTGAAAAAATGGCCAATCTGACAATCATGGTGGCTCCGAACGGTGCGCGCAAAGGCCACGCGGACCATCCGAACTTGCCTGTCACGATCGACGAGGTCGCGCGCGAGGCGGCGGAGTGCCATTCGGCGGGTGTGCAGGCGATCCATGTCCATGTGCGTGACGACGATGGGCGCCATTCGATCGATGCATCGCGTTACATCGCCGCTACCGACGCGGTGCGGCGCCTCGCCGGCCGTGAATTGATCGTCCAGATGACCACGGAAGCGGTGGGGCAATTCACCCCGCAACAACAGATTGCGGCCGTTCGCGCCGTCAATCCCGAAGCCGTCAGTATTGCGGTGAAGGAATTGGTCCCGGACCCGAGCGCGGAAGGTGCTGCGGCGGAACTGTATGGATGGGCGCAGCAAAACCGGATTGCCGTTCAGCATATTCTCTATACCCCGGACGAATTCGACCGGCTGCTCGACCTGATCGCGCGCGGCATCGTTCCGGGTCGGCGTCATTCGCTGATTTTCCCGCTCGGACGATATGTCGCCAATCAGGAAAGCGATCCCGCCGAGCTCATTCCGTTCGCGGCCAAGGTTCTCGGCAATGGCGGAACTGAGCGGTTCGACTGGTGGGTTTGCGCGTTTGGCGCATCCGAAACCGCGTCGCTGGTGGCGGCCGCGGCGCTAGGCGGTCACTGCCGGATCGGGTTTGAAAACAGTTCCATCAACGCCGATGGCAGCCGCGCGGCAAGCAACGCCGAACGTATCGGGGATCTGCGCAAGGCGCTGGTCGGCATTCGCCGCCCGCCGGCGTCGCGGGCAGAGGCGCTGCGCGCCCTCGGAAAGCCCGACTGAGAGGGCACGCGGCGCGGTGCCGGGCCGTTCCGCTTGGCGAACGAACCACGCGCCGACGGTTGCCGGATGAAAAACTCCGGCTTTGTGCAGTGCATTTCGCTTGCAATTGTTCCGAGCGCGATTTATTTATCGAACGATAAATACTTTCGGAGGCTGCGCCATGAAAGTTACCGGCTTCAACCACCTGTCGATCGGATCAAGAAATCTCGAAGAATCGGTGAAATTCTACGAGACGGTGTTGGGTATGGAAACGATACCCACCTACAATTTTGGCTTCAAGACCAAATATCTGCGCTGCGGCGATCTGCAGTTGCATATCTTCGAACTGGCAGACAGCGTCCCGGTCTATCAGCACTTCGCCATCGACGTCGATGATTTCCACGCGGCCTATGATGCGGCCAAGGCGATGGGAGCGCTCGACTCGACGGCGTTCCGCAATCCTGTGAACGAACTGCCCGATGGCTGCGTTCAGATGTACCTGCGCGATCCCGCGGGAAATCTGATCGAGATCGACTGGCCGGACGTGGAGACTCTTGATCGCTCCCGGATTCCCGAATTGAAGCTGCTGTCCGAATTCGCCGAACAGAACGAAGAGGGGTTGAAGGCTTCATTGTATCTTGATCGGCCACACCTCAAAGCGCCACGGCGCGCAAGCTAGCGGGGAATGGCGAAATGGCAGACACTGTCCGAAAGCCAAAGGCGACCGCGTCCGACGATGGCGCCTACGCGGCCATGCTTGCACGTGCCGAAGCGCTGCTCCCGCAACTGGCAGAGCGCGCATCCCGGACCGAAGAGTTGCGGCATTTGCCGCCGGAATCCGAGCGAGACCTGCATGAGGCGGGCTTGTTTCGGATCCTGCAGCCGAAACGCGTAGGCGGCTCGGAATTCGATTACGTTGCCCTGGTCGATTTCGCCGATGTGATCGGGCGGGCCGACGCGTCGGTGGCCTGGAACCTGGTCAACCTTGCCAGCCATCACTGGATGCTGGGCATGTTCGACAAGCGCGCCCAGGATCTGATCTGGAACAAGGATCCCGATGCGCTGATCGCGTCCTCTTTCGTATTTCCGGCCGGCCGGGCCAAAAAGGTCGACGGCGGCTATGTATTGCGGGGCCGCTGGCCGTTCTCGTCGGGCGTGGATTCCAGTGCATGGAATATGCTTACCGGCATCGTTTTTTCGGAAGACGAAGCCGACGGAATCGAATACCGGATCTTTCTGCTCCCCAAGAATGACTACAAGATCATCGACACCTGGAATGCGAGTGGCCTGAAAGGAACGGGATCAAACGACGTCGAAGTCAATGACGTGTTCGTTGCGGACGCGATGACATTGGCGGTGGCGGATGTGGCCGGGGGCCCGACACGCGGCAGCGCCGTCAATCCCAGCGCGCTATATGCGCTGCCGGTGTTCTCACTGTTCCCCTATGTGCTTTCCGGCGTGGCGCTGGGCAATGCGCAGGCCTGTCTCGATGATTATACCGGAATCGCGCGCCACCGCGCATCGACCTACAATCGCACCAAGCTTGGCGATCTCCAGACCACGCAGATCAAGATTGCCGAGGCTTCGGCAAAAATCGACGCCGCGCGCCTGATCATGCGCACGACATGCACGGACGCCATGGTCGACGCCAGGCGCGGGCATATTCCCGATATGGCAGCCAAGACCAAAGCGCGCCGCGACGGCGCCTACTCGGTCAACCTTTGCACGGAAGCCGTATCCCTGCTGTTTTCTGCCAGCGGCGCCAGGGGACTATTTACCAGCGGCGCGCTGCAGCGGCAATTCCGCGACGCCCACGCGATCAATTCCCACATCGCGTTCAGCTTCGATGCGGCCGGCACCAATTACGGCCGGGTTGCACTCGGCCTGCCGTCCGAAAACCTGACGCTTTGAGGTCGTCCGATGACCGCCCCGAAGCATCCCCCGAGCGCGGATCCGGCAAACGAACTGGCAAGCGGCCACTCGCCGATCGATCCGCGGGATTTTCGCAACGCCTTGGGCGCCTATGCCACGGGGGTTACCGTGATCACGGCGGCCGCAGCCGACGGCAAGCCTTATGGGCTGACCTGCAATTCATTTGCGTCGGTGTCGCTCAATCCACCCCTGGTGCTCTGGAGCCTAGTAATCTATTCGCCAAGCATGAGCATTTTCCAGAACGCGAGCCATTTCGCGGTCAACGTGCTCGGCGCATCGCAGCAGGCTTTGGCGACAAAGTTCGCAACGCCCTCGAACGACAAGTTTGCCGGGGTTGAATGGGAGCCCGGCCTCGGCAAGGCTCCGATTCTCAAGGACAGCGTTGCAAATTTTCAATGCCGCGCCACGGACCGATATTATGGCGGGGATCACGTGATTTTCCTTGGTGCCGTCGAAGCCTATGCTTACAACCGTGACGAGCCGCTTTTGTTCGCACGAGGCGGCTACGGCCGATTTATCGACAAGTAAAATTCAGCGATCGAAGTGGTTTCATGAGAAAGAAAGCAACTCCCAAACCTGCCCGAACGAAGCAGAAGCGGCTTTCTCCTGAAGACCGCCGCCAGGAGTTTGTTTCGAAGGCCACCGAGTTTTTTTCGGAGGAAGGTTTTGGCGGCGGCACCCGCGATCTCGCACGCCGGCTCGGCGTCACCCAGCCGCTGCTGTATCGCTACTTTCCGAGCAAGGACGACTTGATCAAGGAGGTCTATCGCACGGTCTATCTGGAGCCGCTGGATACCGGCTGGGAGAAACTGCTGGCCGATCGGTCACGGCCGATTCGCGATCGCCTGCAGGAATTCTATAACGGCTATACCGATGTGATCTTCACCCGCAAATGGCTGCGGATCTATTTGTACTCGGGCCTGAAGGGGCTGGACATCAATCGGTGGTACGTCAGCGTGGTGCGGGACAAGATCCTGACCCGGATCATCAAGGAATGCCGGCACGAGGCAGGGCTGCCGGCGCAGAGCAGGCCGACCGCGTCCGAGCTGGAAATGGCCTGGGTCTTTCACAGCGGAATCTTCTATTATGGCGTTCGCAAATACATCTACGAATCGCCGGTTCTTGAAGACAAGAAGCAGATGATCAGCGACGCGCTTGATGCCTATCTGGCCGGCTTCGAGCGGGTCTTTGGCGCCGTCGTCGGCGCGAAGCATCCGGCGGTAAAAGCGGTCAGACCCGTCGGCTGATCAGATGGCTTCGATCGTGCCGCTCTTTACGGAACGCTGGATCGCCTCAAAACTTCGGACATTGGCCAGCATCTCGTCGAGCGCCACCGGGTAGGGGGCGAGGCCAAGCGCTGCGCGACCAAAGGCCTCGAGGTTGTCGCGCACTGCCGGATGCGGTGGATAGAAAGCGGTAGCCGGAGTTTCATTGCGGTGCATGCTGGTGACATCCCATCCGGTGGAATTTTCCGGATGACTCCGGTCGCGGATTTCGATCCAGCCCTTCGAGCCAAGCAACGCAAGCCGCCCCATGAAAGGCGTCGCCAGAACCGCACCCAGCATGGCGGTGGCGCCGCTTTCGAAACCGAGCGTTATCGACAGCGTATCGCCGTTGGCAAAATCGCTGCCCAGCCTCGCCAGCCTCGCCCAGACGCTGGTCGGCCGGCCGAGCAGTGCGATGGAAAGATCGACCATATGGATGCCGGTGGCAGAGAGGGGCCCGACCGGATTTTCGGTGTTCGACAGTCGCCAGTTGTCCGGGGGCAATTTCAGGAACAGATCCTGATTGAAATTACCTTCCAGCATCAGCGCATTGCCGAATTCACCGGCGGTAAATCGTTTCCGCATTTCGATCACCGCCGGCTCGAAACGGCGTTCGTGCCCGATGCCCAACTGGACCCCCGCATTGCGGATCGCTGCGATGGCAATCTCCGCATCGGCGGAGGTTGTGCACAACGGCTTCTCGCAGAAGACGTGACGTCCGGATCGCGCGGCCGCTGCGATCTGATCGGCATGGCGGTCCTGCGGCGTGCAAAGAATGACGGCCTCGACATCGGGATTCGCCAGCGCATCCTCGAAGCGCGGCAAGGTCTCGACGCCGAAGGCTGATGCCGCTGCGCGCGCTGAATCCAGCGGATCGACGGCCAGCACCGGCTTGATGACGGTGCTGTTGGCAAGATTCCGGAGGATGGTCTGTCCCCACCAGCCCAGACCGATAATCGCAACCTTGATCATGCGCCCGTCCCGACCGCTGATTTTGCCTGTTCCGCGCGATACCAGTCACCAATCTGGCTCGCGGTCATCAGCGCCACGCCATCATGGCCGATGACATAGTCGAGCAGTTGTTCCAGATATTTGATGCGATGGGGCACGCCGGTAATATAGGGGTGAACCGAAATCGCCATGATACGGGCATTGGTTGCGCCCTCAAGATACAGCCGGTCGAACTGATCGGTACAGCGCTTAAGGAATTGCTCTGAGGGTAGATGCTGCAGCGCGTGGATGACGATGTCGTTGGTCTCCACCGAGTATGGAATCGTCGTGATGGTGCCGTGCGGCGTCGCGATGTCCTGCGGCAGATCGTCGATCACCCAGTCTGCCAGATATTCGATGCCATTGAGGCGAAGCAGATCGATGGTCTCGGCCGTTTCCGTCAGGCCGGGACTTTCCCACGATCTCGGCGCCTTGCCCGCGAATTTGGCGATGGTGTCGACCGCCCTGCGGATCGCGTCGGCCTGATTGTCCAGCTTGTGCATGGGGCCCTGGACGAAGCCGTGCCCCATGAATTCAAAGCCGGCATCGAGGGCGGCCGACGCGACCCGGGGGTAGGACGTACAAACGTTTGCATTCAACGCCAGGGTCACCGGTATGTTTCTGTCGGTCAGCGCCTTGAACTGCCGCCAGAAGCCCGCGCGCATTCCGTATTCGTGCCATGACCAGTTGGGCACGTCCGGCAACAGCGGCTGCCCCATCGGCGGGCTCAGCACGGTTCGCGGCATCGCGTTCTCGATCCGCCATTCCTCGACATTGAGGATGACCCAAACCGCGAGTTTCTTGTTGCCCGGCAGGGTGAGTTTCGGCCGGTCGACAAGGGCCTGATAGGGGATGCGATCGGTAAGCGCCACGGCGATCCTTTTTTGCTGGCTTGCGATTGAGGGTTTTTGCGCGGCGTGGATTATTCCGCGGCGTTGCTTTGTTGCGTGCTTCCGGCATTGACCAGCGGCATGACCTTTTCAGCCATCAGGATCATCGACTCGCGACCGAGCTGCGGATCCTTCCAGTCCTTGCCGGCATAGAGCAGCGTGCCAAACTTGCCGACCTCGTCCTGAAAAGCAAGCAGCTGGTCCGCAACGCTGTCCGGCGTCCCGTAAATGATCAGCTTGTCGCAGACCATTTCAAGCGTCACCTCGTCATCGGGCTGGTCGCGCCGGGTCTTGAACAGCTCGATGCGGCCGTTCCTTTTCAGTTTGGTGAACAACGATCGGTAATAATAAACATAGGGCCCGTCCGGGTCGGTGGCATAGGCTTTTGCCTTCGCCGCGTCGCTGGCGACGAAGACGCTCTTGGCAACGCGCCAGTTGCCGGCATCGACGGCCCGGCCGCCGCGCTCGCAGCCCTCGACATATTTCGGCCAGTGGCTCTTGACCCAGGCCGGCATCAGAAAGTTTGCCGAAATCGGATCCCATCCGCGCACGGCGGCTTCGGTCACGCCCTTTGAAAAAGGCGCAACGGCGGTCACCACGATGGGCGGATGTGGCCGCTGCAGCGGGCGCGGAATGTATCCCTGGCCGATGTCCTCGATCAGCGTCTTCTGCGTCGAGACGTTCCAGTATTTTCCTCGCAGATTGTAGGGCGGTTCGCTGGCCCAGATTTCCAGCACCTGGTTGATGGCCTCGAGGAACATCTCGTTGCGGTTGGCGTCGAGATTGCCGAACAATTCCGCGTCCGACAGCAGTCCGCCGGGGCTGATCCCGAAAATCAGGCGGCCATCGAGCATGTGATCGAGCATCGCAATGCTGGCGGCGATCGAGGCCGGGTGGCTGTTCGGCATGTTGATCGTGCCGGTCCCCAGCCGGATCCGCTTGGTGGCCGCCGCGATCCACGCGATGAAGGCGACGCAGGAAGTGATGTTTTCGGCCTTGTCGGTGACGTGCTCGCCGACATAGGCCTCGGTGAATCCGAGTTCGTCGGCCAGCAGGAAGGCTTCGCGGTCTTCTTTGAGGGATTGCCGCCAGTCCTTGCCGAGAGGATGGATCGGCATCGTGAAGAATCCTAAATTCATTGCCTGTTCCCGGTTTGTGGCTGCGAACCACAAGAGTAGTGATTGAGTCTGAGTAGAAAAATGATTATTTCTACTCTTTCGTATTAGATTTCTTGATGGGTCACATGATCTCGCTGCGCCAGATCCGGTCCTTCGTCGCCGTTTACGAGGCCGCGTCCTTCACCGGCGCAGCCGAGCGCGAAGGCGCGACCCAGTCCGGCATCTCGCAGCATATCAAGCAGCTCGAGGCGGAGCTCGGCGTCAGTCTGCTGGCGCGCAACGGCCGCGCGGTCGAGGCGACGCAGGCGGGACGGCTCTATTATGCGGAATGTGTCGATGTCCTGAAGCGCCTCGACGCCGCGCAACAAGGCGTCGCCGTCAAGCAGCTTCATGGCAGGGTACGGGTCGGCCTGATGCCGACATTTACCAGGTCGGTTCTGGCGCCGGCGCTGGAAAAATTCCTGATCGCGACGCCGGGATCGGAAATCAGCGTGATCGAGGCCTATTCCGGCGTGCTGACCGAGATGGTGCTGAAAGGCGAACTCGATTTCGGCGTGGTGCCGGCCTTCGAGGGCACCACCGGGCTGTCGCAACACCTCATCATCCGTGACCGCGAAATGCTGGTGTCGTCCAGGCGGAGTTCCGGCGATCATCTCAAGCCGGTGCGGCTGCGCGATCTCGGCGCCCTGAAAATCATTCTGCCGGGCATCCAAAACACGCGCCGGCGCACCATCGAGACATATCTGGGCACCAACGAGGTCCGCGCCGCCCAACGGCTGGAGCTCGACGCCATGATGGGGACGCTTCAATTCGTGGCGGCGAGCGACTGGGTGGCGGTGCTGCCATTCGTCATGATGATGTCCGATCTGGACGGCGATCGCTTTACCATCCGCCCGCTCGATGACCCGCCATTCCACTCGGAGTTCGTCCTGATCGAGCCATCGCGCCGGGCGATGTCGCCGGTCGCGGCCCTGTTCGCCGGAATCCTGAAGGCGGAGGCCGAGCACGCCGGTGTTATTTTTCGCCAGCGCATCAAGGCAAAACCAGCTTCGGTGACGCCGCCGAGACGCCGCCGCGCTCCGACTGCGACGAATTGATCATGCCGAATTCATCGGCGATATGACAGGGTTGGCAGCCGAACGCTGCGAAATAATCGTTCGATAAACAAGCTTGACCTTTGATCGGCGCCGCCGTTTAATCTTGATGAGTTCGCTCCAAAACACAGCCGGGGAGGTCACACCCATGAAAGCCTCGGCTTTCGATTACGCACGCGCAACCAGTGTTTCAAACGCACTGCAATTGCTCGCCACCCATGGCGACAAGGCGAAACTGCTTTCGGGCGGCCAAAGCCTGATGCCGGCGATGAATCTGCGTTTGATCTCGCCGGAACTCATCGTTGATATCGGCGAGATCGCCGAACTGCGCGGCATCGCCATGACCGGCGATACTTTAAGAATCGGGGCGCTGACGCGCCATGTTGAAATTGCCAGATCAAGCGAAATCGCTGTCCACGCGCCGTTGCTGGTGGAGGCGATCGCCCATGTCGCGCACCCGGCGATCCGCAACAAGGGCACGCTGGGCGGAAGCCTTGCACACGCCGACCCCGCGTCCGAGCTGCCGGCCTGCATGCTGGCGTTGAACGCGACCATTGTCATTCAAGGTCAGACCGGCGAGCGGCGGGTCGCGGCTGCGGATTTCTTCACCGGCATCTACGAGACGGCGTTGTCGCCGGAAGAACTGCTGATCGCCGTTGAACTGCCGGTTGCGCGAAAAAACGCCTCGCATTTTTTTCACGAATTTGCGCGGCGGCGTGGCGACTACGCCATCGTCGGACTCGCTGCCCGGGCGATCGTGGAACGCGGCGTCTTTGCCGATCTTCGCCTGGCGTTCTTTGCGGTTGACGACCGGCCCATCCTGGCCGGGGCGGCCAGCAAATTGATCGGCGCCGAGGTCACGCCCGCAACGCTGTCTGGCGCTTCTGCCGCGCTGGACGCCGAACTTGCGCCGCAGGGCGATCAGCAGGCCTCGGCTTCGATGCGTCGGCATCTGGCGAAGGTGCTGCTGGCTCGTTGCATAGGCGCGCTTCTGGGTCGCCCCGATCTCATTGCCGGAGCACCTGCATGACGGCTCCGGTGCAAATCTCGCTCGATGTGAATGGCGAGCGCGTCGATGCGCATGTGCTGCCGCGGCTTAACCTTGCGGATTTCCTGCGCGAGCATCTGCAACTGACGGGAACGCATGTCGGGTGTGAGCAGGGCGTTTGCGGCGCGTGTACGGTGCGCGTCAACGGAGATATCGTGCGGTCCTGTCTGGTGCTGGCGGTGCAGGCGCAGAACGCCTCCGTCGAGACCATCGAGGGCTTATCCGACACGGGCGAGATCGCCGATCTGCAGGCGGCGTTTCGCGACCGCAACGCGCTGCAATGCGGGTTTTGTACGCCGGGAATGCTCATAGCGGCACAGGATCTGCTGCTGCAGCAGGCCGAGCCGGATCGCGAGCAGATCCGCGAACATCTCTCCGGCAATTACTGTCGCTGCACCGGCTATCAGGCCATTGTCGATGCGGTCGAGACCACGGCGCGGGCGCGGATTCGGCGGCAGCCATGATCGAGATGACGGCGAAGCAGAATGGTCTCTCGGCGCTGGATCGGCCGAACTCCTATATCGGCAAGGTGGTCCCGCGGCCGAATCTCGAGCGGCTGACGCAGGGCCGTGGGCTCTATGTCAGTGACATGGTTTTGCCGCGCATGGCGCATGTGGTGTTCCTGCGTTCACCCCACGCGCACGCGAGAATCAGCAAGCTCGATGCCGATGCGGCCAAGGGCCTGCCCGGCGTTATCGCGATCGTGACCGGGCAGGAACTTGCGGCAGTCATTACGCCCTGGGTTGGCGTGCTGTCGCATCTGAAAGGCCTCAAGTCGGCGCCGCAACACGCCATCGCGATCGACCATGTGTGCTGGCAGGGCGAGGCGGTCGCCGCCGTCGTGGCGACCAGCCGTGCCGTCGCGGAGGATGCCGCGGAAATCGTATCGGTCGAATACGAAGAGCTCGAAGCGGTGACGGACATGCGGACCGCGCTCGATCCGGAAACGCCGGTGATCCATCCCGCGCTGGGCGATAATCTGGCGTTCGAGCGCAAGCTCGATGCCGGAGCGGTCGATCAGGCGTTTGCGGACTCCGATGAAGTGGTGGAAGCGGATTTTGTCTTCGGCCGCCATACCGGCGTGACGCTGGAGCCGCGCGCGGTGGTCGCCGACTGGAATGCCGCCGAGTCCCGGCTGACGATTTACCAGGGCACCCAGGCGCCCCATATGGTGCAGAACATCGCCGCGCTGCATCTCGGTCTCGAGGAAGCGCAGGTGCGCGTGGTCTGCAAGGACGTCGGCGGTTCGTTCGGCATCAAGGTCCACATTTACGCCGACGAAATGGCAACCTATGCGCTGTCGAAATTGCTGCGCCGGCCGATCAAGTTCGTCGCGGACCGGTTCGAAAGCTTCAACACCGATATTCACGCGCGCGATCACCGCTGCAAGGGACGTGTAGGGGTCAAGCGTGATGGAACGATCACGGCGTTCGAGATCGACGACCTCACCGGAATTGGCCCCTATTCGATGTATCCGCGCACCAGCGCGATCGAGGCCAACCAGATCGTCAATCTGATCGGCGGTCCTTATGTGACAAAAAATTACCGCGCGCGGGCCCGCGTCGTGTTCCAGAACAAGAACGTGATGTGCCAATACCGCGGGGTCGGCCATCCGGTGGCGTGCTCGGTGACCGAAGGGCTGGTCGATCTGGCGGCCATGAAAATCGGAATGGATCCGGTGGAAATTCGCCGCCGCAATCTCGTTCCCGACGATGGCTATCCCTGCGCGTCGCCATCAGGCCTGCGATTCGAACTGCTGTCGCACCATGCCTCAATGAACAAGCTGATGGCGATGATGGATTATGACGGGCTGCGCGCCGAACAGGCCAGGCTGCGCCGGAAGAATATCCATCGCGGCATCGGCATTGCCAGTTTCATCGAAGTCACCAATCCAAGCGCCGCTTTTTACGGCGTCGGTGGCGCCCGCATTTCGTCCCAGGACGGCGTCGCGGTGCGGCTGGACGCCACCGGTTCGGTGATTTGCCAGACCAGCATCACCGAGCAGGGGCAAGGCTCGGAATCGCTCACCGCCCAGATCGTCGGCAGCGTGCTCGGCGTTTCCATGGAGCGCGTGCGCGTCATTCTCGGTGACACCGACAATACCCCCTATGGCGGCGGTACCTGGGCGTCGCGCGGCGCCGGCATCGGCGGCGAGGCGGCACTCCAGGCCGCCAAGCTTCTGCGCAACAATATCCTGGATGTCGCCTCCGCCATCCTGCAGTCGTCGCCCGCCGAGCTCGATATCGTCAATGATGCGGTCGTCAATGCCAGTGACGGAACGCCGCGCATCGGCCTCAACGAAGTGGCGCGGATCGTCTATTTCCGGCCGGACACGCTGCCTCCCGGAATTCAGCCCGAACTGATGGCGACGCGCCATTTCGTGCCGCGCCAATATCCGTTCGCCTTCACCAACGGTGTGCAGGCGTCATGGCTTGAAGTCGATACCGACACCGGCTTCGTCAGGCTGCTCAAGCACTGGGTGGTGGAGGACTGCGGCACCATCATCAATCCACAACTGGTCGATGAACAGATCCGGGGCGGCGTGGTGCAGGGCCTCGGCGCCGCGCTGTTCGAAAAATGCATCTACGACGATCGCGGCCAATTGACCAATGCCAATATGGCCGACTATCTGGTTCCGATGTCGGGCGAAATGCCGGATATCGATGTCGGCCACGTGGTGTCGCCCACATTCGAGTCCGAGCTTGGCGCAAAGGGTGCGGGAGAGGCCGGGACCGCCGGAGCGGCCGCGGCGGTGGCGAACGCGGTCAATGATGCGTTAAAGCCATTCGGTGTAACCATCACCGAGATTCCATTGACGCCACAGGTGATCCTGACGGCACTGGGACGGGTTTGAACAGGACTTTCGAAGAAAATAAAGCTGGATATTCAATGGAGGACGCCATGACCAAGAAAATTACAAAATCCGGATCGATTTCCCGTCGCCGGTTGCTGACCACGGTCAGCGCGGGGGCGGCGCTTGCTGCCTCGCCGTTCCGCATTAATCTGCTGCAGGCGCAGGAAGCCACCATCAAGGTCGGTTTCCCGGTTCCGCTGACCGGGCCCTACGGCGCTGAAGCGCAGGATCAGGTCCGCGCTGCGGAAGTCGCTATCGCCGAATTCAACGAAGGCGGTGGCCTCAACGGCCGCAAGGCGGAATTGGTGGTGCGCGACGACAAGCTCAATCCGGGCGAAGCCGCGACGCGGACCCTCGAGCTGATCGAAAAGGAAAAAGTAAGCTTTGTCGTCGGCAGCCTTTCGGCCGCCGTTCAGCTTGCTGTCAACAACGTCACCAAAGAGCGCGGCATCATCTACAATTCGATCAGCCAGTCGGACACCATCAACGAAGCGGCCGACTTCAGCAAATATACATTCCATGAGGCCCTGAACCCGCATTTGACCGCGGGAGCGGTGGGCCGTTACGCGTTCTCGAAGTTCGGCAAGAAGGTCGCATTCCTCACTGCGGACTACGCCTATGGTCACGAAATGGTTCGCGGCTTTCAGGAGGCCGGCAAGGCGTTCAACATCGAATCGCTGATCGACGTCCGCCATCCGGTAGGCACGACCGACTTTTCGACGCTGTTGCCGCGGATTCAGGCGCTCAAGCCTGACATTCTCTGCATCAGCAATTTCGGCCGCGATCAACAGATCGCGCTCAAGCAGGCGACGGACTTCGGGATGAAGAAGTCCATGAAAATCATCGCTCCCATCCTGCTTTTCACCGGCCGCGTCGCGGCGGGTGCACAAGCTTTCGAAGGCGTCGCTGGCGGCACTTCGTATTATTGGGGCATCGAGGATAAAATTGCGTCCGCCAAAGCGTTCAACGACCGGTTCCGCAAGCTGAACAGCGGAAAAGTCCCATCCGACTATGGCGCGCTGGGCTATTCCGGCGTGAAAACGCTCCTGATGGGCGCCAAGGCTGCCAACAGCCTGGATGCTGACAAGGTGATCGCGGCGGTGGAAGCCCTGAAATACGACTACTACAAGGGGCCGCAATATTATCGGAAATGCGATCATCAGTCGGTTCAGTCGGTTCTGATCATCGAATCCAAGCCGACTGATCCGAAGAACGAAGCCGATGTCTTCAATGTCATCAGCACTGAAGCGCCCAACGAGGCGAATCTTCGCACCTGCGAGGCCCTCGGTCACAAAGCCTGATGGGATGAAACGACGCGTGCCCGTCGTGGGCACGTGTCAGGTTTGGAGAGATGCATGGCCGGTCTGAGCCTTGAACTTATCGCGTTGCAATTGTTTGCCGGCCTGGCGCTCGGTGCCATCTATGTGCTGTTCGCGATCGGCCTCTCGCTGATCTTCGGCATGCTGACGGTGGTCAACTTTGCTCACGGCGCATTTTACATGGTTGGCGCCTATGTCGGACTTTACATCCTTTCGCTCGGGGGAAATTTCTGGATCTGCCTGATCCTGGTTCCGATCGCAGTCGGCCTGTTCGGTCTCGTGGTCGAACGGATCCTGATACGGCCGCTTTACGGCCGCGGCATCGATTATCCGCTGCTGCTGACGTTCGGATTGAGCTACGTGATGGTCGAGCTCATTCGCATCGCGTTCGGCAAGAGCGGCTACCCATTCGATACGCCGGAAGTTCTGCAAGGCGCCGTCAATATCGGCGTCGGCTATTTCCCGCTCTATCGCCTATTCGTGATCGGCGCCGCGGCTGCCGTGCTTCTGGCGCTCTGGCTGTTTCTTGAAAAGACCAGCTTCGGCCTGATCATCCGGGCCGGTGCGCGCGATCCGCTGATCGTGCGCGTGCTCGGCGTCAACGTCGCGCAGGTCTGGCTGGTCGTTTTCGGAATTGGAACGGCGATCGCCGGGTTCGCCGGGCTGCTCGCGGCACCGCTCCAGGGCGTCATTCCCGAGATGGGCGGAACCATCCTTGCCGAAGCGTTTGTCGTGACGGTGGTCGGCGGTATGGGATCGATTGGCGGCGCCGTGCTCGCCGGCCTCCTGGTCGGCGTGGTCGTGAGCATGACATCGCTGTTCGCGCCCGAAATGGCCAAGGTCTCGATCTTTGCGCTGATGGCGATTGTCCTGATCATCCGGCCGCAGGGATTTTTCGGTCGCGCCGGGTTGATGAGCTAAAGGATGATTGCAATCCTATGAATAATGTTTCTCAGACTTTCCCGCAGGCGCAACCGATGCCGGTGAGCTGGTTCCAGTACGCGACCAGACACCGGGCGAGCATCGCCAGCCTGTTTGTTCTGGTGTTTCCGCTGGTGATGCCGTTCACGGCATTGGCCGTGAACATCCTGATCTACGGGCTCTACGCGCTCGGCTTCAATCTGGTCTACGGCTATCTCGGCCTGTTGTCGTTCGGCCACGCCGCCTTGTTCGGCACCGGCGCTTACTTCTGCGGCATCGCGATCGCGCATTTCGGGCTGCCGTGGTTCGCAGCCATCGCGATCGGCATTTGCGGCGGCCTGTTGATGGCGTTGCTGATCGGCGTGCTGGCGATCCGGACCCGGGGCATCTATTTCGCGATGGTCACGATGGCGCTGTCGCAATGCGTGTATTACCTGTTTTATCAGGCGGTCGACTGGACCGGCGGCGAGAACGGCCTGCGCGGCATCAACGTCCGCGTCATCGATATTTTTGGCGTCAAGCTCGACTTCATCAACCCGCTGACGCGCTATTACGTGATCGCGGCATTCGTGATCGCCGCGTTCTTCGTGCTGTCGCGAATCCTCGCCTCGCCGTTCGGCGCCGTGATCGAGGCGGTGCGCGAAAACGAGACCCGCGCCAAGGCCTCCGGCTATGACGTCACGCTGACGCGCTTGATGACGTTCGTTCTGTCCGGCGGGTTTTGCGGGCTGGCCGGCGCGCTGCAGGGCTTGCACCTTTCGATCGTGCCCATCGAAATCCTGCATTATGACACTTCGGGCATCGTCGTGATGATTGCGCTGCTTGGAGGTATGGGAACGTTCTTCGGACCGATGGTCGGTGCGGCGGCGTTTCTGCTGCTAG
>WNFI01663352.1_pt1 | contig 58413 bp, 38 predicted proteins | sample 5400471 | NCBI WGS metagenome assembly WNFI01 (sample SAMN13153348, study PRJNA577476) | soil metagenome | isolation source: 100 cm saprolite on Douglas fir-dominated hillslope | place: USA:California | collected 2013-09-17
GGCGCGCTTGAAGACCGAAGGTTCGTTCATATCGTTCCAAAAGCCGGCCACCCCCATCCCGACGAAATCCTTGTAGAGATTCCCCCACCAGTTCCGTGCCCGGGTAAGCGTGAAATCCGGAAACACACTGTCCCCTGGCCACACCGGACCGACGTAAACGGATCCATCGGGATTCTTCACGAACACGTCGTTCTTCATCCCGGAATCGTAAGGTTGATAACCACGATCCGGGTTTTTCTTGATGTGCAGGTCGGTGATCAGAATAGTGTGAAAACCCTGCGCCCGAAAATCCGCGATCATCTTTTCGAAATTCGGGAAATACTCCCGGTTGACCGTAAACGGCGCGTAGTCCTGCTGATAGTCAATATCGAGGTAGATCGCATCGGCGGGAATTTTCTTTTCGCGCAAGAGCCGGGCGATCTCCCGCACGCGGGCTTCGGGATAGTAGCTGTAGCGGCACTGCTGGTAGCCAAGCGCCCAGAGTGGAGGTAACGGCGAACGTCCAGTAAGCGCCGTATACCGCTCGATAATCTTTTTCGGTTCCGGCCCGGCAAGGAAGTAATAGTTCAGCTCCCCGCCGTCCGCACCGAAGGAAAAATAGTCCGCAGACTCTTTTCCGAAATCAAAGCTGCTGCGGTGAGTGTTGTCGAAAAAGATGCCGTAAGCCATGCCTCCGCGAAGTCCGATGAAAAACGGAATGGTCTTATAGAGCGGATCCGTCGACTCCTGCCAGCCAAACTCGTCCGTGTTCCAGTTGGTGAACGAACGATTCCGGCGATTCATGGGTCCGGCTTTGTCGCCCAGTCCGTAGTAGTTTTCGTCCGTCGGCATTTTCTTCCAGGCGTGAACCCGCTGCCCATTCCAGGCCATCGGCAGACTCGGCTCGTCGGCGAGAAGGACATTTCCAGCAGCATCAGAGAAATTGATCAGCAGGGGTGAACGCTGAACGATGGCGACCACGTTTCCGGCGGTGAGTCGTATTTCTTTCTGGTACTCTTCGATCTTGAGCGCTGGTAGTTCGGGCGATTCGATCACGGCCCAGGAAAAATCCTTGGGAAAAGTACCGTTCGGGGCGACCCGCACGCGGAAAACGCCATCGCGGAACACCGTGACGCGCACTTTCGCTGTGCCGGCCGTTAACTCAACGCCATCTTTCAGCTTTTCGACGCGCTGGACCTTGCCCAGGTGCTGCCAGCCCTGGGCAAGCGCAATGCCACAGCCGAGGGCGGAGGCAAGCAGCCCAATTCCGATGCGTCGAACAAACCCTGTCATGTCCATCCTCCCGGGATGCGAAAAAAAGCGAAGAACGATTACGTGTGTTTCTTACTTGCGCGGAAACGATCCGGCACTGCCCCGTCGTATCAAGCCGCGAGCCACTGTTCGAAAAACGCTGACGCCTTTGCACCTTCGATTCGGCGTCTCACCGCATCCATCACGCGGCAACGCACCGATCCGCTGCCACCGTAAAAGCCGAGCCAATAAGGCAGATACATTTCGCCCGGCTCCCGCGCCATCTCCAGCCGGGCCTTGCGAAGCTTGAAGAATCCTTGCTGGAAAATGACGCGCAGCACCTTCTCGCGCAGAATTTCCTCGGCGCGTTCCGCGGTGAGCGACGGCACCATCCGGTTGCGGCTATCCACGGAAACGAGTTCGCGCTGTCCGGGAATTTGCGGAAATTCAAAAAGGTCGAGCGAGCCATCCACCGCATCCAGAGCGAACAACCGCGTGTGGGGCGCTCTGCCGAGTTCGTAACGGACGCGATACAGCCAGAACGGCACGTAAGCTTCGGCGATCTTTTGCAAGGGGCCGACGCGCATGCGCCAGTACAGCGCCGAAAAGCCCGGCGCGGAGAAAGCTCGGACGGCTTCCTTCTGCGTGACGTTGGGTTTCAGTGTTCGAATGGCAGCCGCGCCCATCATTCGCTCCCGGGAGCCGTCTCTAGCGGAAATAGATCCACAAGCCAACCACCGTGGCAACAAGAACTCCCGTAAACGCCAGGTTGAACAACTGTTCCGTTCGCGTTTCTCGTTGAAGATGCGGGGTATTCACGTCCGCGGTCGCAAGTTTCTCGCCCACCGTCGCAAACGTAAGTCCCGCGATCTTTTTCCGCTCGGGCGCCGGATACATCATGCTAACGCCGATCAGCACGGCCGAGCAGAGAACGAACATCAAAATGGCGTAGTGCAAAAAGTTCATGTCCACTAGCCAGCGGATGGCGCCGGAATCATAATGCCGGGTCTTATCCAGCACTTCGAAGATGAAGCGGACGGCGCCGAGAACAAAGCCCACCAGGAGCGAACTGATGGCCCCTTGCCCGTTCAGGCGCGGCCAGAGAATCCCGAAAATAAAGCACACTGCAATCGGCGGGCTGATGTACGCCTGCACGCTCTGCAGATAAATATAAAGCTGCGCGCTGAGCAGGTGAATAAACGGCACCCACAGAAGGCCCAGAAGGACCATGGCGCCCGTCGCGATGCGTCCGAAAAAAACGAGCTGCGATTCCGTGGCGGCCGGCCGGAATTTCTTGTAGAAGTCGAGCGTCACCATCGTCGACGCGGAATTAAAGACCGAGCTCATCGCGCCCATCAGGGCGGCAAGGAGCGCGGCAATCATCAAGCCGACGAGTCCGGGAGGAAGCAAGTTCACGATCATGGTCGGATAAGCGATATCGCCATTTGTAACTTTTCCGTTCACAACGTGAAACAGCTGGGGGTAGAGCGCGAAAGCGATCAGACCGGGCAGAACGAGTACGAACACAGGCAGTATCTTGAGGAAGCCAGCGAAGATCGTGCCTGCTTTGGCGTGGCCCTCGTCTTTTGCCGAGAGTACGCGCTGCACGATCACCTGGTCCGTACACCAGTACCAGATACCCAGGATCGGGGCGCCAAAGAAAATGCCTGTCCAGGGAAACTCGCCATCCGTGGCGGGCTTGATCATGTGGAAATAGTGCGTGGGGACCGCCGCGCGCAAACCTGCAAACCCGCCCACTTTGTCCAGGCCAATGATGGTCAGCGCGATGGCGCCGGCGAGCAGGATCAAGGTCTGCACCAGGTCGGTGTAGATCACCGCGGCGAGGCCGCCCGCGATCGTATAGATTCCCGTCGCCACAACCAGGATGATCGCGGCGGTCAATGGGCTCCAGCCCACCACGCGCTCCAGCACGATGGCAGCCGCGTACAAATGCACCGAGATCTTCGTAAAGATATAAGCGATGACGGAGATGCTCGCGAGATAGGTCGCGCAGTTCCGATTGAAGCGCCGTTCTAGAAACTCCGGCATGGTGAAAACGTTCGAACGCAGGTAGAACGGCACGAAAACCCAGCCGAGCAGGAGCAGCATCAGGCACGCCAGCCATTCGAAGTGGCCGACGGCCAGACCCGAGGTCGCTCCGGAACCAGCCAAACCGATGAAGTGCTCGGTCGAGATGTTGGAGACGAAGAGCGACGCGCCGATCGCGAACCAGCCGATATTGCGGCTGGCCAGAAAATAATCTTCGGAGGTCCGCTCTTTCCTGGAAAAATAGAAACCAATGCCGAACACGACAGCGAAGTAGATCCCGATGATGACGAGATCCACGGTCTCAAGGGTCCGGTGGGTAACCGCGACCGCAGATGCAAAAAGCATCCATTCCTCCTTGGCGTCCGGCGGCGGAGAAGCGGGCCGGACATGTTACACCGCCGGTATTTTCAACCACGCGCACGGAATGAACGTGGCTGCCCCTGCTAAAACGGTGCTGCTCCACTTCGCCAGCAATGAACCCGACAGATGGGTCGCGAAGAATTGGATTGCGAAGTCTATACCAGGCCCAATCCAGGCTCAATGCCATTCGAATGGGCAGCGCCTTTCCATGCCCTTCCCGTTACCATGGAATAAGCGAGGGGCACGAACGGTATGCTCAGGTGCGCCAGCCACCGGTCCGTTTCGGATTGCCGCTGGGCATGGAACAGAGTAAAAGAGACAGAGGGAGAGGAACATGATGAAAGCAGTGATTTGTTTGCTTTTCTGCGCCGCCGCAGTGATGGCTGCGGACAAGACGGTGTACGACTTCACTTTGAATTCGATCGATGGCCAGCCCGCGCCGCTCGCCGCCTACAAAGGGAAAGTCGTGCTCCTCGTCAACGTTGCCAGCCGCTGCGGTTACACACCGCAGTATACGGCGCTGGAGTCGACCTATGAGAAGTACAAGAGCGGCGGCTTCGTCATCGTAGGCATTCCGGCGAATAATTTCGGCGCGCAGGAGCCCGGTTCAAATCAGGAGATCAAAACCTTTTGCTCTTCGAAATATCACGTGACCTTCCCCATGATGGCCAAGGTATCCGTGAAAGGCGAAGACATCACCCCGCTCTATCAGTTCCTGACGGACAAACCCGTGAATCCGCAAACGGGCGGAGAGATTCAATGGAATTTCACCAAGTTCCTGATTGGCCCTGACGGGCACGTCATTACGCGCTTCGAGCCTGAGGTGACGCCGGATTCGCCACAGGTAACCTCTACCATCGAAAAGGCGCTGGCCTCGCTGAAATCCTGAGTGAGGCACGCCGGGCTCGATCTGTCTGCCGGTCACCGGACGCGAGAATCATGCGGCGTGTGACCGGCGCCTGGAGCTTGCGATAGACGCTGCCACCCTGCCAAATCCAATGCCGATACTTTCGTTGCAAAATGTCTCGAAAGACTATTTGACGGATGGGCAGCCCGTGCATGCGCTCAGCGGTCTTTCCCTGAACGTTGAGCGCGGCGAGTTTGTAGCTTTGGTGGGGCGGAGCGGCTGCGGAAAATCTACGCTGCTCAATCTGGCCGGTGCCATGGATTTTCCGACGTCGGGCAAGGTACTTCTGGATGGAGTTTCGACGTCGTCCCTGAGAGATGGTGGCCTGACCCAGTTGCGGCGCGACAGGGTTGGCTTCATTTTTCAGTCGTTTCAATTGCTGCACACGCTGACGGTTTTTGAAAACGTCGAACTGCCGCTGCTCCTCGCCGGGAAACTCAACTCGCGCGAAGCGGCCCGGGAGCGGCTTGCCTGGGTGGAACTCGAGGGCCTCGGCGAGCGCTATCCTCACCAGCTTTCCGGCGGGCAGATGCAGCGCGTTGCCATTGCACGCGCGCTCATCCATTCACCGAGTATCCTGCTGGCCGACGAACCTACCGGCAATCTCGACACCACGACGGGTAACGTGATTCTTGAATTGCTCCGGAGCCTCACGCGGGAACAAAACACCGCGACCATTGTGGCGACCCACAGTCTTGAGGCCGCATCGCTCGCGAACACCCTCGTCCGGTTGCGTGACGGAAAGATTGAAGAGATCGCCCGGCGCTGAAATGCCTCTTTTTCTGCTCTTTTACCGATTGATGGTGCGCCCGCTCTTCCGTGAGCCGGTGAGGACCTCGCTGACGATCTTGGCTATCGCCTTGGGGGTAGCGGTCGTCCTGGCCATCGATCTTGCGGGCGGCGCCGCCGCCGGCTCGTTCCGCAGTTCGATGGAAACGCTGGCCGGCGAAAACGATCTGGAAGTTACGGCGTCGGGAGGCGTACCGGAAAATGTGGTTGGTACGCTGGCCACGCTGCCCTATTCGATCCGAGTTTCGCCGCGCATCGAAGACTATGCGGTGATCGCTGAGACCAAGAAGTCGCTTCCTCTCATCGGACTGGATCTTGTCGCGGAAGGCAGCGCTTACGCACAAAGTGAATCCCAAAAAACTGCTGCGTTCCAGACGCAAAGCGCATCTGAAAACGTGTTCGAGCATTTGGGAGATGCGGACAGCATCTGGGTAGGGTCGAGCGTAGGCTACAAGACGGGCGACCGCGTCGAACTGCTCATCAACGATCAAGTCCGCGACTACACCGTGCGAGGCCTCTACCCCGATTCGAACGGCAACGGATCCGCAATTGTGATGGACCTCGCCGCCGCGCAACAGGCACTGGCGCGCTATGGCCGTGTCGATCGCATCCTTTTGAAAGTGCCCGAGACTCCGGGCCTGGAGGACTGGCAGCAGCGCTTGCGGGCGGTGCTTCCTGCCGGTGTGGAGGTTCGTCCGCAAGGCACCGGCACGAACGAGAATCGCCGCATGCTTGCGGCTTTCCGCTGGAACTTGCGCCTGTTGAGCTACATTTCTCTCGTTGTAGGCGCTTTCCTTATTTACAACACGATTTCCGTTTCGGTTGTTCGCCGCCGGCCGGAGATTGGAATCGTGCGCGCCCTCGGCGCCAGCCGTGGCGCCATTCTTTCGGCATTCGTCGGCGAAGCCGCCTGCTTCGGTCTCATGGGCGCTCTCATCGGGCTTCCCGTCGGCCGCTTCATGGCGACGGGCGCGGTTCGATTGATGGCGGCCACGGTGGAATCGCTTTACGTCAGCAGCCGGCCAGGAACCATCGAGCTGAATGCCGCATCCATTCTTCTCGCGCTGGCGATCGGCATGGGAGTTGCGGTGGCATCCTCCTATTCACCCGCGCGCGAGGCTTCCATGGTCTCGCCCGTCGAGGCGATGGCGCGGGGCCGCCGCGAATATGACGTGCGCGTACACAAAGCCCGCGATGTGTGGCTGGCTCTTGTGCTCGGTTTGGCGGCAGCCGCTGCCTCTCGCGCTCCCGCGGTCGCCGGTAAACCGTTTCTTGGCTATCTCGCCGCGATCTTGCTGGTGGCAGCGTCGGCGCTGGCGATGCCCGCTTTCGTTGACGCTCTGACTTCGCTTTCTTCAAGACTTCTCGGCAAGCTTCTCGGCGTGGAAGCGATGCTCGCCTCGCGAAGCCTCGCGGCTTCCTTGCGCCGAACTTCCGTTCTCGTCGGCGCGCTTTCGACCGCCATCGCGATGATGACCGCGGTTGGCATCATGGTCGGCAGCTTCCGCCAGACCGTCATGATATGGATGAGCAACCAGTTGCCCGCCGATCTGTATCTCCGTCCCGCTGGTTCCGCAGCCGCAGATCGCCATCCAACCATTTCTTCCGGTCTGGCAGAAGAGATCGCGAAACTGCCGGGCGTCGCGGCCGTCGATCGCTTGCGCGCTTACGAGATCCGCTATGAAGACATGCCCGCTACGCTCGCTTCCGCCGACCTGAATGTCCTGCGCTCCTATCACAATTCCGATTTTTTCTCCGGCCGCCCCAGGGAGCAAGTCCTCGCTGAACTGCGCGATTCGAACGCCGTCATCGTCAGCGAGCCCTTCACTTACAAGCACCATCTGAAGGCCGGAGACTCCATAACGCTTTCTCTTGGGGAAACGCAAGCGTCCTTCCGCATCGCCGACATTTATTACGATTACTCCAGCGAGCGCGGCAATGTCCTGATGGACCGCAAGACCATGCTGCGGTATTTGCCCGATCCGGCGCCTTCGAATCTCGCCATTTATGTTTCTCCGGATGCGCAACGGGACATGGTTCGAGCTGAAATCGAAAAAGCCACCGCCGGCCACCGCGTCCTTTTGTTTTCGAATCGAGACTTGCGCGCCGAAGCCATCCGCATCTTTGACCGCACATTCGCCATCACCTACGCCTTGGAAGCGGTTGCGGTGATCGTCGCGGTTATGGGCATCGCCGGAGCGCTTCTCGCTCTGGTGATTGACCGCCGCCGCGAGCTTGGCCTGCTTCGATTTCTCGGCGCGGCCACCGGGCAAGTTCGAAAGCTAATTCTCGTCGAGGCCGGCTTGCTTGGACTTCTGGCCAATCTTGCCGGTCTGGCCCTGGGCTTTGCGCTGTCGCTGATCCTCATCTATGTGGTCAATAAACAGTCGTTCGGCTGGACGATCCGGTTTCACTGGCCGATGGAAGTTCTCCTTGGCGCGCTGACGGTCGTATATGGAGCGACCGTGCTTGCGGGCCTCTACCCCGCGCAGGTCGCGGTGCGCTTGAATCCTCTCGAGGTCGTCCATGAAGAGTAAGCTCGCATGCATCGCCGCCGCGCTGCTCTTGCTGCAACCTCTCGCGGCGCAATACCGCATTGCCTTACCGGGATACCGCTACGAATTCCCTCGAGATCATTTCCATCATCTGGATTTTCAGACCGAATGGTGGTACTACACGGGAAATCTGAAATCAGCGGACGGCCGGCGTTTCGGGTTCGAACTGACTTTCTTCCGGCAAGCTGTCAGCCGCGATCCCGCGAAGGCCGCCGCCTGGGACGTGCAAGATCTCTACCTCGCGCATCTCGCGTTGAGCGATCTGGATGGCGGGAAGTTTTATCACGCGGAACGCACCAATCGATCCGGCCCGGGCATCGCCGCGGTGAGCGAATCCCTCGGCCGCATCTGGAATGGCAATTGGCAGATTCAATGGCGCGGCAGCGACCAGGAGCTAAGAGCGGTCGATGAGCGCTTTCAACTTCACTTGACCCTGCACTCGGAAAAACCCCCCGTGATTCACGGTGAAAACGGCCTCAGCCAAAAGGCGGAGGGGCCGGGCCGCGCATCTCACTATATTTCTCTAACGCGCTTGATGACTTCCGGTGTAATCGAACTTGGTAAAAAGAAATTTGAAGTGAGCGGCACCAGTTGGATGGACCATGAATTTTTCACGCATCAACTCGATTCCGATCAAACCGGCTGGGACTGGATGAGCCTCCAACTCGAAGACCACACGGAGGTGATGCTCTTTCACATTCGCCGCAAGGATGGTTCGATTGATCCGTATTCGGCTGGCACGTACGTGGATGCAAAGGGAAAGACGACGCATCTGCGCTCGGCTGATTTCACGTTACAGCCTGCCGGCGAAATCTGGACAAGTCCTCTGACAGGCGCCCGCTATCCGATACGCTGGAAAGTTGCCATTCCAAAATTGAGCTTGGAACTGGAAGCAAGAACGCCGCTCGAATCGCAGGAGTTGACGGGCAAAACCGGATTGGCTCCAAACTATTGGGAAGGTGCGATTTTTCTCAGCGGCCGGCATGACCGGCAATCCCTGAGCGGCGTGGGCTATTTGGAAATGACCGGCTACGATCGCGCCGTCCAGTTAACGAAATAGAGTAAGGGCCTGTCCACCAAGCCAGATCTCTCCCACGTAATTTGACGCGATTGATCGCGCCCTGCTCTTTTCTCGCTTTCTTCAAACTTTCAATTTTCTACTGCCTCTTCTTCCCCAACGTTCCGACACTTCCAATCCCTCGCCACGCAGCAAGGAAGGGAGCATATGCTCGACGCCGTTTTTTTTGCCGCGGGTGGCGCTGACGCAATCCGCGGGAACGAAGTTGGCTGCCGCACATGCCGGTTTTGCATGTGCGGGTTTAGAGTCAACTTCATCGCAACCGTCGGCGGTGCGAATTGCCGCACCCAAGCGGTCGACGAGGAATCCCTCACCATTGACAACGTATGCCACCGGCGAACGCCACCGCCGCGCGGCACGGACGTTCCACCGTCAATTTTACTTTTCGCCTCTCCGGGGAAGTGCGAAAGCGATAAAGGCATCGCCAACAGGGTTATCACACGTATGCCCGCCACCCAGGCAGTTACCATTCGCGGTGATACTGCGGTCGGGGACATTTCCACCGAACGCGTTGACAATAAACTCGCGTCCATCCGCGAGGTAGGCTATGGGGCCCGCCGCCGCCCCACCGGCGTTGGTAATGTTGGCGGGGGCATCGAACGTAAACAGCATCTTGCCAGTCTTGGCGTCAGCCGCATCAAATTTCCCGTTCCCCTCACCGAAGAACACCAGATCGCCGGCAACGAGCACACCGGACTTCGCGGGCTGAGGCAGGCGAATCTGCCAAACAACTCTACCGGTGCGGGTGTCGGTGGCTCCGTACAGGCCAAAGGGCCTTGCGCCAGGAACATGATTGATGAAGGTCGAGCCCAGGTGAAGGTCTCCGTTGACCGCCTGGGGGATAAGACTCGTATTGCCGGAGTGAGTCTTGAAGACATCCGGGTCGTGCCTGGCGCCGTAGTACACGAATTTTGTCCGCGGGCTAAAAGCTGCGGGGTTCCATTCGCATCCCCCGTTGTCGCCCGGCATAATGAGCCGCAACGTTTCATCAGGAGGAGTGTATTGGGGTGACAGGGCAACCTCGTTCTGACCTGGAGCCAGGAACGTGCTAAAAGCAGCGGTTATGGCAACCGTGTCGGGCTGTTCCTCAGGCGTGAGCTGGTCGAACCGGAGCGGGGTCATCGGCTCGACAGCAGAATAGGGTTGGGTTGGCGCGGCCATCTGGAACGCGGCAGCAACATCACTTGGTGGGACGGGTCGCTCGGTCACCGGGAAGATGGGCTGGCCCGTGCGGCGGTCGAGAATGAAGTACTGACCGGTCTTGGCACAATGGCCGAGCGCCCTGAAATGCTTTCCATCTTTCTCGAGCGGGAATAGGACGGCGGGTTGTGCGCTGTCGTAGTCCCAGATGTCGTGGTGCACTTCCTGGAAATGCCACACAGGATTGCCTGTAAACAGGTCTATGGCAACGATGGAGGCGGAAAATAGATTGTCGCCAGCCCGGTTCTCGCCAAGAATGTCGGGCGCAGCATTCCCCACGCTGAGGTACACGAGCCCTAAGTCCGGATCGATGGCCGGCGGGTTCCACACTGCGGCGCCACCAGTCAGGAAAGACTGGCCAGCGAAGCTAGTGGGCTGCGTGGTGGAGAAGCGCCACACGGTAGTGCCGGTTTTTGCGTCCAGGGCAAATACCTGGCCTCGTATCTCATACTCGCCGCCCGATAAGCTGATGACGACCAGTTCGCGGCCACCGGCTTCCACGAATTGTGGGGCGGAGTTGATAACGACCTTGTCATGGAAATCAGCCACCGTGCTCTGCCACACGACTCGGCCTGTTTCTGCGTTCAAGGCCACGACGGAATTGTCAAACCGGCCGACGAAGACTTTGGCGTCTCCGAAGGCCACGCCATGATTGTTGCGGCCACAGCAGAGAAAGAACATCGCGAGCTGCGCCTCGTCGTTGAAGCCGTCAAACTTCCATAACATCTGTCCCGTGGAGGCATTCAGGGCGAATACGTTGTCGTGACCGTCAGTGATGAATAACCGGCCGTCGACCTCGATGGGCGAGGCTTCCAGTTCAGCCAGCGGGTCGAGTACGCCGGTGTGGAACACCCAGGCCACCTGCAGCTTGTTGACGTTGCGGGGATTGACTTGGTCCAGGTTTTGGAACCGCGTGTTGGCAAGGTCCTTGCCGTGATTTGGCCAGTCATGATTAGCATGTTCACGTTCTGCGGATGTGGGCGACGCCCCAAAATAAAGGGCGACGCCAAAACACAGGGCGGCTGCGGCCACAATTAAAACGATGTTGCGAGCCGCAGGCCGTTGTCCCACTGCGGACCGCACATTTCGTGCGAGGAATTTGAGGATGGTATTGGCAGAGTTGGTCCTATGCAATTCGAGGGGCCCAGTTTCTTTCATAAAGCACCTCTTTATCTTTGGACTTTTCAATACGCCAAGGGAGGGGTATCGCGGCCTCTTCCAATGCAGATCAGAATTGGAGGCGGTGCTCGTGTCGCTACTGCACGTGTTCGGACGAGAAGGCATACCACCCTTCTCTCGGAACGAGGCGCATTCACAGATGGGATCTGTGAGGCCTCACTCTCATTGGAAAGCCAGGCGGACAGCATACCTGGTAGCCAAGATTATAAGCCCGCCCGAAAGCATTTTGTGGACATTTTTCTCGACTCAGCCGCGGGCCAGATTTAACTCGGCTGATTGGATGACGGCGTCGGCTCCTTAGACCGAGTAAACTTGGCAGCTGTTCGACGACCAGGGCTCGGAAGAAAGGAGCCGAGCCCCGCGGCGGGTTGATTATAGGTTGCGATTTTCATGCACGCTACCAGCAAATCGCCATGGCCGAAGAAACCAACGGAGAGCTGCTTCTCGAGCGCTGTTTGGACCACGAAAGGACGCGTGGCCCCGGAGATAAATTCGGGTTCGAATCTGGGTGCTCACACGGCGGTTGAAGCGGTGAAGAAACCCTCTGATTTTCAGTCTTCCAAAATAAAAAGTCTGCCGTAAGCTCGCGGCATGAGCGCAGAAAATACCACCGGCAAGCGGCCTTTGATTCGCCGCGTGAACCGACAGCAGATGCGTTGGCCGGCAGTGGACGTGGAACGACTGATCGGTGAAGACCATCCGGCGCGGGCGATTTGGAAATGACCGGCTACGATCGCGCCGTCCAGTTAACGAAATAGAGTAAGGGCCTGACCACCAAGCCAGATCTCTCCCACGTAATTTGACGCGATTCATCGCGCCCGGCTCTTTTCTCGCTTTCTTCAAACTTTCAACTTTCCACTGCCTCTTCTTCCCCAACGTTCCGACACTTCCAATCCCTCGCCACGCACCACCCCGCTAATATCACAAGAAAACGATTGACACACTCCTACTCATCCTGTAAATACTTCACCCATCCTGCTAATCGACTGGCGGACTGTTTCATCTCGTCCCGCCATCTTCTCCCAAACGGCCCGCGACCCCACATCTCGGAGGCCCATGCGAGTGGCTCGTTTTGTGTATTCCTTTTCTTGTTCTCTCTCTCTCCTCCTACTCTCTTTGATTCTTTGGCAACCTGCTGCAGCTCAAGGCTACAAATGCAACGGCACCTGCGAGCCAGACTCATCTTCCACCACATACCAGCAAACCGTGGCCACGCGCACACTCGTCCAGAATCAGCGTTCCGTCGGCCCGTCACCGATTCGGCACGCGAACTCCACCACGCAGGCCGCGAATCCCGGTAGCAGCAGCTACAGCTATGCCATACCCGTTATTCACTTGCCCGGTCGCAATGGCCTCGACGTGAATCTCACTCTTTACTACAACAGCCACGTCTGGAATACCGCCCCAAGCTCGAATGCCCTGACCCTTAACGCCGACCGTGATTTCCCTGACTATGGCTTCCGTTTGGATTACGGCTACATCGAAAGCTTCACTAGCGGCTCGTCCACGACTTACATCTTGACCGAGTCGGACGGCACCAAGCGCACCCTCGCCTTGAAGTCGGGCACGACAACGGATTGGCAAAGCACGGACGCCACTTCCATCGACGCGTTTCCCGTGCCCACTTCTAACCCTACATCGATCCTGTTGTTACGACGAGACGGCACCCAGTGGCAATACGTCCTGGGCAACGGAGGCACCTCCACCGTCTTCGTTCCCACCCAGATCACGGATACCAACGGCAACTACATCTCGATTTCCTATCTTCCCAATCCTTCCCCTTACAATGCGAAAATAAAGCCGCAGGACATCCAGTCCATCACGGATACATTGGGTCGAACGATCACCTATAATTACGAGAACACGGACTACAAGTTGCTTTCCATCTCCGGCCCTGCCCCAGGGAGCGGCACTCAGAATTACATCTCGTTCACATGGGGCCAGAAAACTTTGCAATATACCTTCTCAGGTCTGACGGTGGATGACTCCGTGCCGAGTGGCTCCCAACTTAATATCATCACCGCCTGTACCTATCCCAACGGCACCGGATATTCATTTACATGGGGCGACTGGGCCACGATTTCGTCAATCGCTCAGACAAGCGCCAACGGCACGGTTCGCAATTCTGTCTCGTACAATTTTCCCGCCGGGACCACTCCGCTCAACCAGCCCCCTACCTTCACACAGGAAACAGTCTTCGATGGCGTGAACACTTCGAATTGGACCTACTCCACCACCTATATGTCTGGCGTCCCCGGAGTTGTGATAGCCACGAGTGTCACCGACCCCTATAACACCACGACGACGACCAGCTATTTCGATATTTATTCAACCCCTGCCGGCCTGCCTTCTTCGACGGTCGTCAAGTCCGGCGCCACGACGCTTCGCACCACAGCCTTGAATTGGACGAGTAATGCTGCAGGAAATCCACTGGTTTCCAGCGTGACTACGACTCTCAACGACTCTGGGCAGCAGTTCCAACAAGCTTACAGCTACGACCCCTTTTACAACGTCTCGCAAATATCCGAATATGACTTCGGCCTGGGGCTAGTTCGCACCACGCAGACCGACTACGCCACCTCGGGATACGCGTTCAGCGCTCACGTTCTGAACCTGCCTTCTCAGGTGCGCGTCTATGCCTACGCCGCAAACTCCTCCAACCTCGTCGCCCGCACCGATTTTGCTTATGACACGACCCCGATAGCCTCTATAACGGGCGTCACGCACCATGACGATACGCGCTACGCCGCCAACACGGTATCGCGCGGCAACCTTACACAAACGACCCGCTATACAAACGCCGCGCAGGCCTCCGGCCCAATTACCCGAAATTTCTGGTATGACATGCTCGGCAACCTCCTTACCGCGCAGGTCGACTGCTGCCAGCAGCAACAATTCGTATTCTCTAACACAACAGCCTACGCCTATCCGGATAGCGTCATCAAAGGGTCTGGCGCGACATCTTTCGTAACCGGTTTCACCTACGACCTCAACACCGGATTGCTGCTTTCCTCCACCGATCCCAATCAGAAGACCACCAACTTTCAGTACGACTCTTCCGCCCGCTTGAACCTCGTCACTAGGCCCGACAACGCCACGATTTCGACTTCCTTCAATGATTCCGCGCTATCCCCTTCAGCCACGACCACCTCGCCGTTGGACTCAACGCACAACGTCAGCCAGACCACCATAACCGACGGCGCAGCCCACACGCTCAAGACCGAGAGCGTCGGCGGTTCCGTCGACCTCATCGTAGAAAACCAATATGATCGGTCTACATCGCCGGAGCCCCATCCGGCTCCAGTTGTTCAGCCTCCACGACCTCGCGCAAAGGAAGCACTTCAAGTACCATGGCCTCGGCCTTGGCGAACGCCATCAACCTAAACTCCTCCTGTCCAGTAACAGCCGGGGCCTCTAGTGGAACCCTGACTCTGACCTCAAAACTCCCCGGCCAGTACACCAACTACTCCTTCTCAGCGAGTACCTATGAAAACGACCCTGGTGACTTTGGTAGTGGATCGTTCTCGGTCTCCACCTCCGGATCCACGCTCACGGGTGGTACCGACGGCCCGGGTCAAAACGGCCACGCTCCCTCTCTGAACAACCCGAATCCAACTTTCTACACCTACGATAGTCTCAACGACCTTTTGACCGTCACGCAGGGCGTTCAATTCCGAACTTACGTTTATGACAGCCTCGGCCACCTCACCATCGCGACTCTGCCCGAATCCGGCGCAACCAGCTATACGTACAATTCCTTCGGGCTGGCGGCCACCCGCACCGACGCCCGCAACGTGGTCTCGACCTATAATTACGATGGCTTTAACCGCCTTTCTTCTGTCAGCTATGACGTTTCGCACGCTTCCTCGGGTTCTGCGACTCCAACTGTGAATTTTTACTATGACGAAGGCGGAGCCTCGGCCAACGCGCTCGGGCGTCTCACTCACATCACCGACGGCGTCGGTAGCGAAACCTATCAGTACGACAACTTCGGTCGGACCACCAACTTGACCAAAGCCATTTCCGGCGTTTCCTACCCATTCACCTATGGATATAATTTAGCCAGTGGGTTGACGTCCGTCGGTTATCCTTCGGGGCGCACCGTGCAGCAATCCTTCGATCCCATCGGCAGGCTCTCTCAGCTTTCCAGCGGCGGCACGAACTACGTCTCCAATCTGCAGTACAACTCCGCCTCCGAACCCACCGCACTCAACTACGGCAACGGCGTCCAGGCGGCGCTCTCGTACAACTCCCGCCTGCAACTTGCTTCACTCTCCTACTCGAATAGCGGCGGAAGCTTTTTCTCCCTCAACTACAATTACGGCACACAGAACAACGGCCAGATTCAGTCCATCACGGACAACAAGGACTCCACGAAAACGACCACCTACACGTACGACGCCTGGGCTCGACTAAAAACCGCTTCGAACGCGCAGTGGGGACTTTCTTGGGTTTACGACCGCTTCGGCAACCGCACCACGCAAACGGTCACGGCTGGCTCCGGCCCTCCCAACGCGCTCACCATTGACAAAAACACCAACCGAATCGTCGGTGCGGGCTACGACGCTGCCGGAAACATGACCAACGACAACGTGAACACGCTAGCCTACGACGCCGAAAGCAAACTTGTCTCGAACCTTAGCAACGGCGTCACCACCACATACTCCCTCGATGGAAACGGCCTCCGCGTCAAAAAAGCCGTGCAGAACGGCATCACTACCGTCTACATCTTTTCCGGCTCCAAAGTCATCGCCGAATACGACAACGGCGCTGCCATCAGTGCGCCTTCCCGCGAATATATTTATGCCGGCGCGCAACTCGTCGCCAAAATGGAAGGCGGCATAACCAACTATTTCCACCCCGACCATCTCTCCACCCGCGCCATCACCGATTCCCTGGGCAATGTCGCTGGCACCCGCGGCCACTATCCCTTCGGCGAAACCTGGTACGAGACCAGCACCACCACCAAGTGGAAATACGCCTCCTACGAGCGCGACAACGAGTCCGGCAACGACTACGCCATGGCCCGCACCTACATCAACCGCTACGGCCGCTTCAACACCATCGATCCCCTATCCGGCTCCGTCTCCAACCCGCAGTCCCTTGATCGCTACGCCTACGTCCTCAACGACCCGACCAACCTCGTTGACCCACTCGGACTCATCACGTGTTATTGGACCTGGCACTTAACGAGCGCGGACTCCGGAACCGGCTACTACACGCTTGACTTCTGCGCCGACCCCGACCGCAACGACCATGGTGGAAACGGCATCAACGCAGGCGGCGGCGGTGGCGGCAATAGCAGCGGCGGTTTCTTCAGCGGATTTCTGCAGAGAACCAAGACTGTAAATCACTGCGCGGGCCAGCTCTCCCAAGTGGGCTCGGTAAGCAACCTCTCAGGCGGGCGTGTTCCCGAGGTTTTGGGCAGCAACACTTTCGGAGATATAGCTAGTCTGGCGACCGGAAGCGGGGGGTTTGACCAGGGCGCTGCCCTCGCCGCCGATGCTACCGCACACGCCGTGCCGTCGATAGCGACGCAAGTCGCGGTAGGCACAGTGACTTCGATTGGCAAGGCGATTTCCCATACGCCGGGAGTGTATAACCCTGTGACTGTGGGTACAACTACCGTCACTGTTGGGATGACTACTGCGGGTAAAGTGCTTTTAGGTGCTGCAGAGGGCCTCCTGACAGGCAAAGTGCTGCTGGATGCTGGTGTTTATATCGGGGCTTTGGTGGTGTGCAGCCAACCGTGATAGGGACCGAAAGGGGACCAAGTGGCACTTCAAGGCTAAAGGGTCAGCTCGATTCATAAGAGGCAATACCCTATAGGGATAAAGGTGGAGTTCATGCCTGACTGGAAGCGCGCGATCGTCGGAGACGCATTTCAACTGCCGTCCCACGATTTCAATTACTACCGAGATCTTTTTCTGCTGTGGCCCTTTCTTCTTTTCACGATAGCTGGTCTTGTGAATCTATTCGGCGTCGGGCATGACCATCGAGTCGGGGCAAAGCTTGTAGCCCTGTCTCTCGTGACCATTCTTCTCGCACGCGAGCGATTCATTCTCATTGGGGGTGCTCTTGGGTTTTGTGCTGTGCAGTCCCTGTTGTCGTTTTTTCTGAGACACGACTGGATGGGATTGGCGGTGGCAATACCTACCGGGACATTCTTTCTTCTGCTTATCCGCTCCCTGAAGGACTACAAGCCAAACTACCAATGGCCTAGAGGCCTGCGGATCGCTGATCTCTTGGTTGGGTTGTCATCTCTTGGATTCAGCATTCTCGTGTTCTATTGGATTGGTCGCTAGGGTGGCGAATAGATTGCCTGTCCGTTCCCAGAATGTCTGTTAGCCGCCGCTTCGGTGGTCGGTGGAGAGCGGTTAACGGAGAGCGCCCGAGAGCGCGGGAGGGACGGTGCCTCTGGCACCGGGAGTAGGGGGACACGTCACCCCCAAACGGGTGGCCCCCGGACGATGAGTCCTAAAACGCGTTTGGGTGCCCCTCATGCCGGGTTTGCGTGTGGGGCCTTTGACTTTGTTTTTCCTTGCCCGTCACGCATCCATAGAAGCCGTTCACCCCGCCTCCGCAACCGTTCAATCCTCAATTCTTCCCATTCCCTGCAAAATACTTAACAAGTTGATACCCGCGTGCTATCCTGCCCCGTGTTGGCCACACCACACTTTCGAATCGCGTCCTGCCCTTCGACCGCTGTACACAGCTGCCCGTCTAACTCCCATGGAATCAATATCTTTGCCGACCCCCACCCCCTAAACCCAATCGCATCAATCTTTTACAAAAACCATAGGGGGGAGGGTGCCGTGTTGCTGAATAGCTTTCCATTCTCCGCTTCTGCTTCCGTCACGGCGAACTCCATGCCCTCGGCGGCCAGCGCGTGCCCCGATCGGTTCGGGGTGTTAAATCCGGTTCTTCTCCACACTGAATACTGTCCGCTGATCACTGCCCACTATGCCACTAACTCCCATGGAATCATATCGTTTACCGGCCCCCACACCTTAAACTCTGTCGTATCATATCGTTTCAAAAACATACGGGGTGGCGGGCCATTCCTATCATCCTGCATCTCGCCACACGTCGCCGCCCTTTCCCCTAACTCCTTTACTTGCCACACATCCGCAAAATCGTCCGTAAGTCCAAGTATTGCCACACTTCCGAAAACGGGTGTTTCTAAACCCTGTGTTTGCCACACTTCCGAGACCCCCCGGGGGTGGGCGGCATTCTGTTGACCAGACACCCGACGCAGGGTGTCTGTCCTGAACGTCCATCGGAAGTAAAGGACTTATCTTGCTATCCGATGAGGATTCCTGCCCTGACGAGCCCGCCGCGGTGGGCGACGAAGGAACCCTCCTCGAATGCGACCAAACATGTTTATCCCGAGCGAATCTCGGGAGCCGAGGGACCACTCCTGCAGCCGGTGAGGATTCGTGAACTGAAAAGGCGCTCTCCTCAGCGCACATCCCCTTTTCTCTTTTGCCCATTTCAGCGAAAGAACATGGACAAAGGACCATCGTGTTGTTTACCGTAGCTACGTGGCTGAATCCATCGTGGGGCCAGCCCTCTGAGGGGAGCATAATGAAGAGGCTATTGGTATCGGCATTGTTGCTTGGGAGCGTGAGCGTTGCGCGGGCACAGGTAAGCGCGCCCACTCTGAGTATCGACAGGGGGAACACCGCTCAGGACTTCTCGGCGAGTTCCGCCGCGAAAGCCACGCTTCTCAGTGACCTTGCCGCCACCGACACGTTTTCCCCGCTGCCAGCCAAACCGGCAAACACGTTCGCATCTCCTGTTGTCGTCACGGCCCTCGCCCTGCCGCTCGCCAACGCCGAGCCGGCTTCGCCGTCACCGCAACCGAAGTTTCTTTACGGCGGCCGCGATGATTACCGCTGGGAATTGGGTCTTGGCGCTACCTGGCTGCGCTTTCGCTCTTCGGTCTTCAATGCCAGCGCCATCGGCATCAACACTTCGGTGGTTTACTTTACCAACGACTGGTTCGGTATCGAGGGCAATGTCACCGCCGCTTTTGCCCCGACGATTCTTGTCAACGAGCACGTGAAGATTGCAACGTACGGCGCCGGCCCGAAGATCGCGTGGCGGCAGAAACAGTGGGAACCCTGGCTGCACGGAATTTTTGGCGGCGCTCACGAACAGCCCCAGATTGCTGGACAAAGCCGCAATTCCTACGCCCTCAAGGCCGGTGGTGGAGCGGACTACCGTTGGAATCCGCGCGTCTCTTTCCGCTTGGAAGGCGACTACGTGCGCACCGGCTTCTTCAATCAATCGCAGAACGACTTCCAGCTCGCGGGCGGAATCGTTTTCCACTTCTAGCGCGGCGACCCGCTGAAATTCACGAGGCACAGTCGAAGATTTTTTTAAACTTGCTTCGTATTTCCGGCCGCGCTCGGTTACCAAATTTTGCAGGTTTGCTCACGCACCATTGCCTCGCCTTTTTTGCAACCGAAGGCCTTGGCAAACTCCGCCATATTCGAAAGCGGTCCGTTGCCGCGGAATCTGGGCAGCGGGTGGGGATTGGTGTTCGCCATCAACCGCGCGTATTCGATCCGCTCGTTTGCGCCCCAGACTTGCGCCCACCCGAGGAAGAAGCGCTGCTCGGGAGTAAATCCATCTTTTTCCGGCGGCCGCGGTTTTCCTGCAAGGGATTTTTCATACGCCGCGTAGGCGATCGTAAGACCGCCCAGGTCGGCGATGCTCTCGCCCAGAACGAGTTTTCCATTTTCGTGCAGGTCGCCGTCGACGACGTAGGCGTCGAATTGATCGGAGACGCAGGCGGCGCGGGCTTGGAAATTTTTAAGGTCTTCCGGGCTCCACCAGTCTTTCAAGTTGCCATTCGAATCGAACTTGCTGCCGTGATCGTCGAAGCCGTGTGTGATTTCATGTCCGATGACCGCTCCCATTCCGCCGTAGTTCACCGCGTCATCGGCGTTCGGATCGTAGAAGGGCGGCTGCAGAATGCCTGCGGGAAAAACGATTTCATTCATGCTGCTGTTGTTGTAGGCGTTCACAGTTGGCGGCGTCATGCCCCATTCCGTGCGGTCCACCGGCTTGCCGATTTTGTTCAGGCGGCGTGCGAAATCGAATTCCGCTCCGCGCCATTGATTTTCGGAGTAGGACCTGCGGTCGATTTTCAGCGCCGAATAATCACGCCACTTGTCGGTATAGCCGATTTTCACCGCAAAAGCCTCGAGTTTCGCGGTGGCTTGCTTGCGGGTGTCCGGCCCCATCCACGGCAGCGTCTGTAAATCGTCGCGCAGCGCGGCAACCAGGCTGTGCACCATCTCGAGAGCGCGGGCCTTGGCCTCCGGCGGAAAATACTTCTGCACATAGACTAGTCCCAGCGCTTCGCCGAGCACGCGGTCGGTGGCTTGCACGCAGCGCTTCCAGCGCGGCTGGATTTCCTTCGCGCCGGTCAGCGTCTTGCCGCGAAAATCAAAATCCTCGGCGACAAACTTTTCGGGGAGCCCGGGCGCCGCTGCATTCACCAGATGCCAACGCAAGTAGGTTTTCCAGTCGTCGATGGGAGTGGCGGTCAATTGCGCGTCGAGAGCCTTGAAAAAGTCCGGCTGGCCGACGTTAATTTCTTTCAATTCGGGATGTCCCGCCGCCTTGAAATAATCTTCCCAGGAAAAATTTGGGGTCAGCGCCTTCAAATCCGCAAGCGTCGACTTGTGATAGGTTTTGTCCGGATCGCGCAGGTCGGTGTTTTTCATCGAAGCGGTTGCGAGAGCTGTTTCCATCTTCAGAATCGTGGCCGCTTCCGCTGCCGACTGTTCCGCCGGATCGCCGAGCAATTCGAACATCTTCGCAACGTGCTTCACGTAGGAATCGCGAAGCCGCTTCGATTTGTCGTCTTCCTTCAGGTAGTATTCGCGCTCCGGCAACCCGAGGCCGCCCTGAAATGCGCCCCCGATCACTCGCGTGCTGTCTTTTGCATCCTGATTCGAACCGAAGTGAAAGAGCGCGCCTACGCCTCTGCTCTGCAGCCGCTCCGTCTCCGCTTGCAGATCCGCCAGACTCTTGATTCCGGCAATCCGCGCCAGTTCCAGCTCGAGGGGTTTTGTTCCGGCGGCGTCGATCGCGGTGATGTCCATGCAGCTCGCATAGAAATCACCGATCTTCTGTTCGTTCGATCCAGCTGAGGCCTTGGCGTTCTCCGCGTCTTGAAGAATCTGCCGCAGGTTCTGCTGGTTCTTGTCCGCCAGTTGCGTGAACGTGCCCCAGGTGGAATATTCCGGCGGAATCGGATTGGATTTCATCCACCCGCCCATGGCGAACTGGTAGAAGTCGTCGCAAGGTTTGCAGGTTTTGTCGAGATTCGCAGTGTCGAAGCCCCAGGATCTTTGCTGGTCAGCCGCATTGGGCGACGCGCGCAGCCCGACGCCCGCAAGACCAACTGCCAGAACACCAACAACGGCAAGGATGCAACTGACAAATAAAACTCGCTTTGACATTGCCTGCCCCTGTCTTAAGGAAGTTTGAAACCGCTGCCGATGCCACTCGTGGAGGACCCCGGCTGCCATGTGATCTGTTTGTAAGACGGAGGAAACGGCAGTCGCGTTACTTCAACCCTAAAGTCTCAATCCTGCGCAGAATCGCCGGTAAGAATCAGCGGAGAACCGTACCATAGAAAGCGTTTCGCCCGCCGCGCAAATCTCTTCCGTAGGATAGAACGATCGTCAGACTTCCCAGGACTCGGACCTTGCATTGCGCGCCGGCATCCCAGAGCCAGCGCTGTGAGCCAAAAAGGCCCGAGGAATCGGCCACCGCGCCATTGTCGAGAAATGGGCCGAGCTTCAGGGTGAAGAAACCGTTCTTATAGATGTTCTTGTCCATCTCCCAATTTGCAAGAAAAAATCGGCGCCCGAGCGGAGCGGCGCCCTTGCGGCCGTCGAGGGTTCCGGCGTGACCGCGAAGCCAGAGGTCGTTGTCGCGTTCGATGCCCAATTCGAACAGTTCATCGAGGGTCGCTTTGCCGGCGGTCGCACCTGCGCGAATCTGCGCCTGCATCTCATAGTCGTCGCCTTTTGCGCGCGGGAACCAATGCGCGCGGAGCGATCCGCGAAGCGTGGCGAACGGCCCGAGAGCATCCGCAAACTCCCGGCCGGCCTTTGCTTCGGCGGAAGAATCCAGCACGAAACGGCGCTCCGGTACGCGCACCAGAGTTCGCTTGACGCCCAGCCACCCTGCAACGGACGTAGCGTCCGTGAAGAACGCGCGCTCGGCGGGTGAAGTGTGACCGCTGAGATTTCGAAAATTGCGATGGGCGATTTCCGCGCCGGCGGTCCAGCTCCAGCGGCCATTCACAATGGAATGCACTTCCGCTCCAGCCGCGGCGCGGCGCATGTTCAAGTCCGTCAGAGGTGTGCCCGAGCCAAGAAAAGTTTGCGCCAAATTCCAATTTTCATTGCGCGCATCGCCGTAAAGGCGCAATCGCAGGCTGGGATCGCCGTAGAGCGGCAGGGAAAGAGCGAGAGAGACGCGGCGTTTTTCCGAATCCCATCGCGCGAGCGAGGTCAAATTCACGGCATCGCGGCCGAGATTATAAAACTCCGGATAGATCGTAGCGTATGGCAAGCCGCTCAAGAGCGAAACGATGCCTTCGACTTTGGAATCGCCCCAGCCATTTCTCTCCGCCAAGTGCAGTGTTGCGTCGTAGTTTCCGGAGTCAACCGGAGAGAGTTCCATGCGCCGGCTCGAAAAGATTCCAAGATTGTCCAGGCGCGCTTGCGTTGTGAGCAGAGCACCGGCCGTAAGAACTTGAGGAGCATTGAACGCAACTGCGCGGTCGCGAAGCGATTCCTTGAGCTTCAAAGGAGGTGCGAACGCAACACTGCGCAGCCGCGGCTTGTCCTGCGGATTCCAGTACTTCAAAGCGGCTTCGAGATTGCCTTCTAGGAAATAAATCGTGGCGAGGAATTCGCTCGAATAGGAATCCCGCGGGTTCAGCCTTAGCGCCGCATGCAGATGGTTTTTTGCCGTTCGAAAATCATTTTGCTTGTACGCGATGCCGGCCAGCTCAACCAAAAACCGCGAATCGCCTGGCGTCTTTCGAAAGCCGGCGTCAAACGCCAGTTTGGCCTCGTCCCATTTTTCCAGTCGAGCCAAAGCGAGCCCGGCTAGAAAATCAAATTCCGGCGATTGGTCCGCGGGACCTCGTGCCAGCTTCGCGGCTTCCTCCCAATGGCCGGCATCGAACGCGCTCTGCGCGGCGGGAAGCCGGGCTTTGTCGGAAGCGGGATCCTGGGCGAACGCAGGCAAACCCAGCGCCAACACTGCAACTAGTAAGAGGATCAAGAAGCCTTTTCGGGGAGAGCCAGCAGCATCCAATTGCGGTTCGGCCGCCATTGCTTTTCAAAATCCTCACGTGCAACCCGGAGGAGTTTCCCGCGCGCGGGGTCATGGATGAAGACGGCCCCGTTCTGCCAATCGATGCCTGTTACCACCACGTAGTGTAGCGGGGTTCTGGCGCTGCCGGGCTGCAGGCTCGCGATCAGCGGGCGGCCCTGCTTTAGTTGTTCGACAAGGTCTTTCCAATCTCCGTTGAGAGGAAAGACGCGAAAGCCCGAATCCTTGAGATAGGCTTCCATATCGGAAGCAAAAATCCCGCGGACTTTGCGCGAATAAAGCTGCTTCTGGATCGCAGCGGCGTCGGCGCGCTGCAAAACGACCTGTGTGCCATGGGCGTTCCAATATTGCAGCAGCATGGAAATTGCGGCAGACCCGCAGCCATCCTCGCTCTGTTTCACGTAGGGCACATCGAGCCACACTCCGGCTTTTTCCTGGGGCGAGGGATGAATCGAACGCCCCAGGAAAAAAAGCAGGAGCATGCCGCAAGCGATTCGAATCGTTCGCGTAAACCAGGACCCCTGTGCGCGAAGATCTAACGAAGCGCGACCGCCAGGACGATGATGGCCAGGGCGATCACGATGATCCACAGCAAATCCCGATCGGAGATGCGTCCCGCTGCAAAATCACTCTGGGCCCGGCGGGAGCGCTCGGCCAGCTTGGCAAGATCCTCGTCGTTCAATTGTCCAACGGCTTTATCCACCTGCTGATAGTCGAGGTTGGCGGACTTGAGCGCTTTTTGCGCTTGGTCGGAAGAAAGAAGTGTTCGAACGGCTTCTTCGTTCGATTGGCGCGTCTGAGCCGGCCGCGCGGCGTCCTTGTTCAAATCGCTCAGAGAGACGACGTGTTGCTTGTCTTGGGCCCCCGCTGGGACTCCCGTCATACCAACCAGAAGGGCAATCGCCAGCACCGACACACACTTCTTCACACGAAAACGCATTCTTCCTCCTATGTTTGGCCGGGTAAAACCAGTTTACGGACTGCCTCACGTTCTGACAAGAAGGTTCTTGGAAATATTCGGCCGCGACAATCGCGGGGACCTTGCGGTTCACTTCACGGGCAGAGGCTGCTGATACTTGGTGGCGTCGACCGATTTCCATTCGCCTTTGATGATGCCTGCGCGAATCTGCGCGGCGCTCTTGCCTTTGCTGGACTGCTCGAACGCGTAGAAGTCTTCGTAAATGCAGGTGCCACATCCAGAACCGTGCTTGCTGGCAAAGCAGTCCAGGAGGCTGGTGTGGCTCTGACTGCGGTCGCAGTGGCAATAGCAGGGTTGTTGGTAGAGCGTCTTCTTGATCTTCGCGGCGACGGCGTATGCGTTCTGCACGACGGGGTCGGTGAAAAGGCCGGGATCCATCGTCGCGGGAAGTTCACCCTTTGGGGCTTGCGCGTGATAGGCGGGCACCGGCTCGTCGGCTGCGACCTGCGGCGAATCCGCACTTTGAGGCGAACTCGAAGCGGCCTGCTGCGGAACGAGCACCAGCCCAAGCGCAAAGGCGAAGAGCGCCGCGGCGCTCAAAAATCTGCAGATTCCATTTCCACGCATACCCGCCCCCGGTCTTTCCTCAATCGCAGCACCGTCGCTGCCTCTCTACTTTAAAGCTGCCGGACGGGAATTTCCACTTCGTTGCACGTGAGATGCGTTTAACAGAAACGATCACGGCAACCGGACGACGGCGATTCGAACGGCCGCCAGCTTGGTTACGTCCATGACTTTGTCGCCGTTGAGATTGTCGATCTGGCTGTTGGCGATGAAATAGAAGTCATTTCCGTGGATGGCCCCGGTTGTCGGCAGGATGGTGAACTGCGTGTGATTTTCGAGCACCCTCGTATGCGTCACGCGGTTGCCGTCTTCCGAAAGCTTGAATGCGGCGACGCGCGGCGAGCCGATGCCGTTCTGAACGGCAATCAGGCTGCCCTTGTGCCAGTAAAGCCCGTCGGCGCCGGCCAGCGTGTTGTGCGGGCCGGGATCGACGTCGCGGCTCTCGCCGCTGCGCAGGTCCATCTTCACGATTCCTACGGCATCCGCTACATACACGGTTTGGTCGTCGTCCGCCAACGCGATGCCATTGGGATAAAAAAGCGTCCTGTACGCCGTCAGCGGAGCGAACGTTCGCGAGCGGGGATCGAAGCGGAAGATCTGATTGTTTAGGCTGTCTGTCGTGATTACCTCTCCGTTCTTTCGCAAAACAAGATCGTTGAACCCGTGTTTGGCGCTGTCCTTCGGCGAGTAGCGGCCCAGCAATTTGCCCGCGGAATTGAAATGGAGAAGTTCGGTCCGGCCCGCGTCCTCAAACGAATCGGCCCACACGGTGCCGTCCGCCGGGTCCAGGCGTATCCCAAGAACCGGCAACAAGCCGTAACGATCCCCGGGCACAAAATCGGAGACTCGTCCCTGTGAATCGATCTTCACGATTTTTTTCCGGTTCAAGCTGCTCAGATAATAAAGATTCTGCTTTTCGTCGTACGCCAGCCCTTCGGGGATGAGGTCTTTCTCTTCCGTAACGAAAGCAAATCGAGCGGCAGCGACCGGCCGAAAATCGCGACGGACTTTTTCCGCCAATTCATCAAATTCCTTTGAGCCCTTCAGACCGAGGAACGCCGGATCACCGGACGGATCAAAACCCTCCCGCAGAGCGAGGCACTCCTTGAGAAGAGAGAGCGCTTCGCGGGTCTCACCGAGGTGTTGTTTTGCGGTGGAAAGAAAATAGAGGACCGCGCCGCGGTCGGGAACCACTGGCTGCAACTTCTCGACGATCGCGACTTGTTCACGGACTTCGGCGGCGTCGGCGGGTTCGGCAAGCACTCCCTTCACTTGCTCTTTTTCCTTCTCTTGGGAACATAGGGCTGCCGGCAGACACAGCATGGCGGCCGATAGCAGCAGCGCTGGGAAAGACAATTGCCGAGTGGGAGTCATTGTTTCCCATTAGACGGCCAGAATTTCAATTCGGCATTGCTCGGAGCTCGGACCTGAACGTTTGGCAACCCCGCGTCCACTAGACGAATGTGGCTTCCGTAGCAGGGTAGGTCGCGGACGGAGTCGGCATGGAAGCGTTCGCTTCGAGATGCTTTGCGCGAAGATGGCGGTGCACGCGGCGGCCCCAGCCCCTCACAAACGAAAAGTTCAGCGCGCCACCGATGGCCGAGCTGGCGAGAGGAATTAATCGCCCAGCCCACTTTTCCGCCGTCTCGGCGCCAATCTTCGCGGCGAAACGTTCCGCGATGCGCGGGGCAAGTTTTTCGAGAATCTGCTTTTCGGCCAAATCCTTGCCGTAATCGATGCCGGAGGCAGCCGCGGCGGCCTTCCACATTTCAATCCTTTGGTCGCGGCCGTGGGCTTCAAATCCGTAGAGCAAAGAGAGGCGTTGGATGAGCCGCAACGTGATCACCGTGAGCAGGCTGGCATCCGGCAAAAACGTGATTATGCCGCCGAGGCCGAATCCCGCGCCTTCCGCAAGCGCCAGCCGTTCGGCATCGCGAATCAGCGCCGTGGCAATGGCGTCGAGGCGCTCCGTGGGAACATCTTTCATCCGCGCGAAGTCCGGAACCCACAAGCCGTGCTTGTCGGCAAGATGACGCCGGAAGTCTTCCGGGTCAATTTCGATCGAACGCAATCCGCGGAGAACACCAAACCGCAGAAAGCGGCTGAAGGTGCGTCCCGCAAGCGAGCCCTTGACCGAGTTATGTAACCCCGCCATGCTTATAGGCATCCTACGGCGGTTAGAATCGCCGGGCAACCACCGCGTTGCACGGCCTGTCGCCGTGGCGCCAGCCGGGTGAAGCTACGAAAAAGGGGAGTTACCCGGAAGGCGGCAAGAAAACAGCAGTCCTACTTGACGCGGCGCGGCATTTGGGTAAACTGCATTTTTCTCCATGGCCACGATGCCACAATTCGTTCCTTCCGAAGTCGTGCACGATCTCGACTTCCCGCAGCGTGAGGCGGCCTTTTTCTACGGCTTATTCTTGCGCGGCCATTCCGCGGACAAGCTGCGGCGAGACATCGAGGTGCCCCCGGTGGTGCTTGCTAAGTGGCACCGCGAGGCGGAACGCGATCCACAGCTTCGTGATATCTTTGCGCGCATGGTGGATTATCGACGTCACGTCCTGGCCATTTTCGATACCCTTGTGGGTTCGGACACTCACCCGCAGCGAATTCAGTAGTCTTCCGATTTTCCGTGCTTCCTTGGGGCAGAATTCCCGATCTGGTTCTTCGCTGAATCGCTTCTTCCCCGACGCAATTTCCCTGTACGTTCGTTCAGGTCAAAAATTGTCAGGCAACCAAACTAACTTGTCGGCGATCTAACCGATTTCGGGGGACAAGTGCCACAAAATGAAGGGGATTCCTCTGATTGACGGGGAACTAGTCTGGGGTTAGAATCTCAGCGTCCTAGAGCTTGAGGAGTCTTCATGTCAAGGGTAGTACGGACCCTGTTCGTTTCCGTTTTTTCGATTGCTATCGCCATTCCAGCGGTCTGCGCGCAACAGGCGCAGGATGCGGGTGCCCCTCCAGGACCGCAAAAGTTGGATAAAGAAGCAAAGCGGAAGATGAAGAGGACGCTGAAGGAGTTGGACAGCGCGTACCGGCAGTGGCTGACGGAAGACGTCACCTACATCATCTCTCCTGACGAGCGCAACGCTTTCCTGCAATTGGATACCAACGAAGAGCGCGAACAATTCATCGAGCAATTCTGGCTGCGACGCAGCAGCAATCCCGACCTGCCGGAGAACGACTTTAAGGAAGAACATTACCGCCGCATTGCTTACGCCAACGAACACTTTGCTTCCGGCATCCCGGGATGGAAGACCGACCGCGGCCGCATGTACATCATGTGGGGGCCAGCGGATGAGGTTGAATCGCACCCCACGGGCGGCACCTACGACCGGCCCATGGAAGAGGGCGGCGGCTCCACAACCACATATCCATGGGAAACATGGCGCTGGCGCTATCTGGAAGGCATCGGCGAAAACATTATTTTGGAATTCGTTGATCCCAGCGGCTCGGGTGAGTATCACCTGACGATGGATCCGTCGGAGAAAGACGCGCTCCTGCACGTGCCTGGTGCGGGCCTGAGTTTGATGGAACAGATGGGCATGGCGTCGAAGGCCGATCGCTTCACGCGTTCCGACGGCACCAATCTGCCGAGGACCATGGGTGGTGAACCAGCGAGCATGAACGAGTTCAGCCGGCTGGAACTCTACGCCAAGGTCAATAAACCCCCCGAAGTGAAATTCAAAGATCTCGAAGCGGTTGTAACTTCCCGTATCGTCCGAGATCAGGTGCATTTTAATTGGCGGACCGATTACCTGAAAGTGACGAATGACACGGTGCTCGTGCCCGTGACTGTGCAGGTCCCGAACAGCCAGCTTTCCTTTCAGGCCAAGGATGGAATTCACTCCGCGACGATCAATGTGTTCGGGCGCGTGAGCACGCTCACCGGGCGCGTCGTGCAAACATTTGAAGATTCCATGAGCCGTGATTTTCCAGATTCTCTTTACCAGCAATCCTTGAAGCTCCAATCGATTTATCAGAAGGCCGTTCCACTTCGCCCGGGCCTGTACCGTCTAGATCTGGTGATCAAGGACGTGCAGAGCGGAAATATCGGAGTTGTGAATTCGCGCCTGCAGGTGCCGCGGTACGAGGATGACAAGCTGGAGGCCAGTTCGCTGATTCTTGCCGACCAAATCGAGCACGTTCCCGCGAAGCAAATCGGCTCGGGACAGTTCGTGCTAGGTTCTTCGAAAGTCCGGCCGCGTCTTGAAGGTGATTTCACCACCGCCGACAAGCTCGGGATTTACATGCAGATTTATAACCTGAAGCCGGACGACAAGACGCACAAGTCCAGCGCGACGTTCCAGTACACCGTCAAAAAAGGCAAAGATCAGGTCATGCAGTTCAAGGAAACTTCGGAAGAGATGAAGCAGACGGGCGACCAGGTCACCATCGAGCGCCTCCTGCCTCTCGCAACGCTGTCACCGGGGAAGTACAGTCTTGAGGTAAATGCTACGGACACGCTTTCGAATCAGACCATTTCGCGCTCGGCAGAGTTTACGGTGAAGGCGCCGCCGGAAACCAAGACCGCGGCGAACGCTGCACCGGGGAGGTAAAGCAACGTGAAACAGGAACGGCTCCGAATCCTGGGGGCCCTGATCCTGACCGTCATGGTTTCGTCCTTCGCGGCGAATCCGGCGGCCGCGCAAGCGAAGCCTGTCCCGGGCAAGCTTGCAGGAGTGGTGCGCGACGCTGCGGGTACGCCGCAGATGGGCGCGAGCGTGGAGTTGATTTCCGAAGTGCTGGGGATAGCTGCCAGCCGCAGCTTTCTGACGAATACGCAAGGCATGTTCCGGGGCGACAAGCTTGCTCCCGGTTTTTACACCGTGCGCGTTACTCTCGCCGGTTTTCTTCCAACACTTGAAAAGCACATTCGCGTCTCTTCGGATGTGACGACTGTCGTTCGCATTGAACTGGAATCCATGTTTACGTCGCTGGATCAGTTGCGGCGCATGCCCTCGAGCAGCACCGCGGAAGTTGATGACTGGAAATGGGTGTTGCGGTCCGCTTCGACAATGCGTCCGGTTCTGGAATGGGTGGACCACGACACGTTGAGTGGCTCAACCGTTGCCGGCGAGGCAGGCGGACCTCATGCGCCCAAGATGCGAATGGAATTTACAGATGGTGCGCGGCGCCCCACTTCGGCTTCCAGCATTGCGTCTTCGCCCGCCACTGCCGTGGCCTACGACCAGCAGCTAGGCGGCACGAGCAGAATGATCCTGGCCGGTCAGGTGAGCTACGACGGCGATGCCCCCGCCGGCGGCATTGCCACGGTGTGGTTGCCAACGGGAACCCTGGGCGCCGGTCCGCACACGGCGCTGGTCCTTCGCGAAGCCAAGCTGGGACCCATCGGGCCAACTTTCCGAGGTATCCGCTTTGATCAGGGTGGCGCGCTGGCGCTCGGAGATCGCACGGTTCTGCGGTATGGCGGTGAATATGTCCTGGTAGGACTCGGGGCCGCGGCCTCTTCGCTCCGTCCGCGCGCAGAATTGAATGTGCGCCTCACCGATGATTGGAGCACAGCTCTCGTTTTCGCCTCCATGCCCAACGGGCCCGGTCCACTCGAAGCCAATGAAGCACTGCCGGGTGGCGCGCTCGCAGCGGCGCTCAATGAACTGGATGCATTTCCGGCACTGCTGTGGCGGCAGGGCCGTCCCGTTTTGCAGAACGGTCTGCACGAAGAGGTCTCAGCGGAGCGAAAAACCGGTACTCGCGGGAAGCTTCAAATCACAGGCTTCCACGACGACAACCGCCACGTGGCTGTCTTCGGCCGAGGCAGCGATCTGCCCACCACTGACTATTTTCAGGATAATTTTTCCACTGGTTTTGCTTATGACGGCGGCTCCTCCAGCAGTTGGGGAACGCGCGTCGCATTTCGCGAGAAGCTCGACGGCGACGTGGAAGTGACCGCCGTTTATTCTTTCGGCGGAGCTTTGACGCCTTCGGACGATGCAGACGGTCTGCTTCGCGATGCTCTTCGCACGGCACAGCGGCATTCTCTGGGGGCGGGTATTTCCGCGAAGGTGCCCCGCCTCGGCACGAGGGTCCAGGCGGGATATAAATGGGTGAACGGCATTACCGTCTCCTCCGTAGACAGCTATGGCGAGTCGCTCTTCCAAATGGACCCCTACCTACATCTGATCGTCCGCCAGCCGCTCCCAAAGTTTGCGTTAGGGCGGTGGGAAGCCATGGCGGATTGCAACAACCTCTTGGCGCAAGGTTATGTCTCCACCAATAGCAGGGATGGGCGAGTTGCGCTGGTACCTGCATTCCGGACATTTCGAGGCGGGCTCAGCGTGCAGTTTTAGGAATTTCGGGGTTCTAGAAAGCTGTATTTGTCCTTCCAGAAACAGGATGATGCAGGATAGCCCAGCCTTCCATCACAGTAATCTATTGAATATAAAAGAGTTCCACGAATGAAAAGCTACCAAACAATGGACATTGGGTTGCACTTGGTTTCTAGTGGCAGGGTGTAGTCCTGCCAGTTAGAGTTATGAGGCAAAACCTCCGAGTCAGCCTTGGGGCGGTCGTGCTGGCGCTAGCTACGCTGGCTGCGGTGATTTTTGCCCTGATTAACTTCGACCAGCGCAGCCGCTTTGAGGTGGTGTACGACGGGGTGGCGTGGCTCGACACGGACCACGGGATTCAGGCCAGCCGAGTTTCCCCCAATTCTCCTGCAACCCGCGCCGGGATACGCGCGGGCGACGTCCTTCTGACGATTAATAGCGCCCCGGTCACAAGGGCTGCGGAAGTCGCTCGGCGGCTGGACCGTGCGGGGCTCTGGACACAGGTGCGCTACAAACTTTCCCGAGGTGGTGAGGAATTCGAAACGCCACTCCTCACAGCCCCTGCCGAAAAACCCCTCGCGACCGAGAACTACCTGCGATTCGTGGGCTTGCTCTATCTGTTCATCGGCTTGTTCATTTTTATCCGCCGCTGGAACGCTCCCCGCGCCGTGCATTTTTACGTATTTTGTCTGGTCTCCTTCGTTCTCTGGTCATTCCATTTCAGCGGAAAGTTGGACACCTTTGACTGGGAAGTTTACTGGTCGGAGATCGCGGCACGCCTGCTGGCTCCAGCTTTGCTGCTTCACTTTGCGCTGGTATTCCCGGGCCGGTCCGAGACGACCATTCGGACGTCTTCGAAATTGTTGGCCGTCTACTCCCTGCCTTTGGTTCTGCTTCTGATTCATGTGAGCACGGCCCTGAACGCCCTGGGTTTTGTGCCCTGGCTGGGTGCGTACCTTCTGCTCAGGAAAATCGAATTTAGTTATCTCGCCCTTTGCTTCCTGGCTGCTGGGCTTGTTTTCTACCGGGGCTACCGCGAGGCGCCGTCCGGTGTCCTTCGCCAGCAATTGAAATGGCTCACCGGCGGAACTCTTTCAGGCAGTCTGCCCGTTTCCTTGCTCTACATCGTTCCTTTGGTGTCCGGCGTGGCCTTGCGCCCGTGGATGCAGCTCTCCGTGTTAAGCCTCGTGCTGATCCCGCTCTGTTTCGGCTACGCCGTCATCCGCTACCGCTTGATGGACGTGGACATCATCTTCAAGCGTGGCTTGGCGTATACGGCGGCAACGGCCGGCGTGGCCGCGGTTTACTTCGCGTTGGTCGCGCTGATCGCTGAGATTTTCCATACGCCTACGAACGGCCCCGCCGGCGGCATGATCGCCATCGTCATGGCCGCTTTCTTGTTCCAGCCGTTCCGCGCCTGGATTCAGGCACGCCTGGATCGCTTCTTCTACCGCGACCGCCTTGATTACCGCCGTACCCTCATCGAGTTCGGGCGCACACTGACGAACGAAGTGCGTTTCGACCCCATGCTGGGCTCCGTCATGGACCGCGTTTCCCAAACGTTATTGGTCGACCGGCTGGCGATTTTTGTGGAAAGCGCCTTGCAACCCGGCCAAATGCGGATTGCCCGTTCGATGGGTGTGCGGCTGTCTGAGTCTTTGGATCTTAGCTTCCTCGAGCCGGCCCGGCCCGAGTTTGCCCGCGGGGCGCTCTTTTTTGAGTCGCCCCGTGCGGCAAGAGATGTCAGTGACTCCGTTCGGCGCACGATTGAACAGCTGGACCTCAATTATTTTGTCCCCTGCCGCATCCGCGAGCACACCGTCGCGGTCCTCGGCCTCGGCAAGACGGTCGATGGAGATTTTCTGTCCAGCGATGACGTCGAGCTGGTTGAGACCATCGCCGGCTACGTCGCCGTCGCTCTCGACAACGCGCAGCTCTACAGCTCGCTCGAACAAAAAGCCCTCGAAATCGCGCGGCTCAAGGACTTCAGCGAAAATATCGTTGAATCCCTGAACGTCGGCGTGCTTTCCGTTGATCTGGAGGGCATCGTCGAATCCTGGAACACGCGCATGGAACAGCTTTTCGGAGTGGCGCGCCAGGAATCCGTTGGACGGCAGCTCAGCTCGCTGTTGCCGGAGGAACTGGCGCGCGAAATCGCCGCGCGCGGTGACCAGGAACAAATTACCGGCATCTATAAGCAGAGACTCCATCATCAAGGAAAATCGCTGACCTTGAACGTTTCCATCACTCCTCTGGTGAGCAAATCGAATCAGCGCATCGGCCGTCTGCTGCTCTTCGATGACGTGACCCAGCGGGAGCGCATGGAAGAGCAGATGTCTCAAACGGAGAAGCTGACGTCTCTTGGGCTTCTCGCGGCTGGCGTCGCGCACGAAGTGAACACGCCGCTCGCGGTTATCTCCAACTACATTCAGATGCTGGCGAAGCAGATGCCGGAAGGCGACCCGCGGCAGTCGATTATCGACAAGATCGTCAAGCAGACGTTCCGGGCCAGCGAAATCGTCAACAATCTGCTCAATTTTTCGCGGACCGGCGCGGCGGAAGCCGCCGACATTGATGTAAACCGTGTCGTCGAAGAGACATTGTCGCTCGTGGCCCACCCCCTCAAAACTTCGCACATTCAGATAGTAAAGCAGCTCGGCGAACCGCTGCCGGCCGTTCGCGGATCAGCCAACAAGCTGCAGCAGGTCTTCTTGAACCTTTTCTTGAACGCGCGCGATGCCATGCCCGGCGGGGGAATGCTCGAAGTCCGCACCGCGGTGCATAACGGCGGCGTCGAAATCGAAGTGGCGGATACGGGCGCCGGCATACCCCGCGAACACATCCATCGCATTTTTGACCCGTTCTTCACCACAAAGGCCAGCGGGCGCGGCACCGGCCTCGGTCTTTCCGTGACTTATGGCATTATCAAGGAACATGCCGGCAAAATTGATGTGCGCTCGACGCCCGGCAAAGGCACATCCTTCCACGTCGAGTTTCCGGCGGTCAGGAAAGCGGTCCATGTCTAAGGGTTCCATCCTTGTCGTTGATGACGAATCGGAAATCCGGGAAGGCCTCGAACTCCTGCTGAGAGGTGAAGGCTACGGCGTCTCCAGTGCGGAAACGGGTGAATCCGGCCTCGAAAAGCTGGAACAGCATCCTTATGACCTTCTGCTGCTGGACGTTAGCTTGCCGGACCGCAACGGTCTGGACATGCTCAGGGAGATTCACCGTCGCGATCCGCAGCTCTCCGTCGTCCTGATCACCGCCTACGGTTCGATCGATATGGCTCGCGCCGCTTTCAAGAATGGCGCGATGGACTACATCACCAAGCCGTGGTCCAACGATGAACTGCTCGCCCAGGTCGCGCAAGCCGTGGAATCGCGCCGGCTTCGCGATGAAAACGTCCAGCTCAAGCGCGCCCTGAAGCAGCGCTTCAGCTTCCCGAACATTGTCGGCAAGAGCGACAAAATGCAGATGCTTTTGGACCTCGTCACGCAGGTCGCGCCTTCGCGCTCCACGATTCTCATCAGTGGCGAAAGCGGCACGGGCAAGGAACTCATCGCCAAGGCGATTCACTCCGCTTCCACGCGCGCGGACAAAGCCTTTGTGCCCGTAAATACGGGATCGATCCCCGTGGATCTACTGGAGTCCCAGCTCTTCGGCCATGTGAAGGGTGCTTTCACGAGCGCCGTTGCTTCCAAAAAGGGCCTCTTCGAAGTCGCCGATCAGGGCACGATTTTCTTCGATGAAATCGCCACCATCAGCCCCGAAACGCAGGCCAAACTTCTGCGCGTGATTCAGGAGCGCGAATTCATGCGCCTCGGCGGCACCGAGCAACTCAAAGTCGACGTGCGCATCGTAGCCGCTTCCAACGTCGAACTCCTTACGCTAGTGCGCGAAGGCCGCTTCCGCGAGGATTTGTACCACCGCCTGAACGTGATCCACCTCCAGATTCCGCCGCTGCGCGACCGCCGCGAAGACGTGCCCCTTCTGCTGGCGCATTTCCTGGAACGGTATTGCAAGGAAAACACCAAGCCGCTTCGGCAATTCACGGTGGCGGCGATGAAGCTTCTGATGGATTACGAATGGCCCGGCAACGTGCGCGAACTGGAAAACGTCGTTGAGCGCGCGGTCGTCCTCTCCACGCAGGAGCGCGTTGACGCGGACCTGCTCCCGGAAAGCATTCGCAGTAAGGAAATCGTTCGCGGCGTGCGCCTGCAACTCTCGGAGTTTTTGCCGCCGCTTCCGGGCGAACCCGGTGCGCGAGCCTCCGCGGTCAATCCGCAACCGACTTTGTTCCAGATCATGGACGAGATCGAGCGCCGCATCATTATCGATATGCTGGAACGCACGGGTTGGAACCAGACCGAAGCCGCCGAGCGTTTTCTCATTCCCCTTTCCACGCTCAACCAGAAAATCAAGCGGCTCGGAATTGATGTCCGCCGCCGCGGCCGGGGTGATGAGATGTTGTCCGCCTCGATAGGTAAATAGCAGCCGTCGTCGCACGAAGATTTCTTCTCCAGCATCTCTCGCGCGAAATAGCCTGTCCAATCGACTACACTAAGCTTGGATTCGCCATGGCCGAGCCGCTATCCCCTTCGCTCCTATCCGGCGTCGCTTCGTTCAAGAACGAATGGTCCGCGCTGCTCGAGTGTGCTTCTCCGGCGCACAATCGTCAGCGGCTTGCAGGCTTGCTCCAGTCCGTGGATTGGGCGCGCTTGTTCGTCCTCGCGGAAGAGCATGGCGTGGTTGGCCATCTCGCAGCAGGCGTCCGCGGTTTCGAAGAGAATCTGGTCCCGCCGGAAATCAGGCAAGCGCTTGTCGATCGCCAGCGCGCGCAGATTTTTTTTAGTTTGCGGCTGACGGCGGAACTGTTTTGCATATTGGACCGCTTCACCTCAGCGGGAATCGGCGCTCTGGTCGTAAAAGGGCCGGCGCTGGCAGTGCAGGCCTATGGCGATCCGGCGATGCGCTCCTATGGCGATCTCGATCTGCTCGTTCGCCAGCGGGATATTCGCCGGGCCACGGAATTGATGAGCGCTGCAGGCTTCACGCCCGCGGTCCCGCTCAGCGCCATCGACGCCGGGAAAATTCCCGGCCAGTATCTTTTCTCCAAGCCGGATTCGAGACTTATTGTCGAGCTGCACAACGACTGCACGCTGCGCTACTTTCCCCGCCGGCTACCCCTCGAGAAATTTTTCGCGCGGCAAATCCGTGTACGACTCGATGCCCAGGAAGCTCCCGCCCTCGCGGTGGAAGACGAACTTGTGCTGATCTGCATCCACGGCGCAAAACACTTTTGGGAGCGCTTGATGTGGATTGCCGATGTCGCGGCGCTGGTCTCGCGCCAAGCGGGTATCGATTGGGAGCGCGTTGCGGATTCGGCGCAAGCAGTCGGCGCGGAGCGCATGCTCCACACCGGCCTGCGCCTCGCCTCAGATTTGCTCAGGACGAAACTGCCGGAAAATGTTCAAGCACTGGTGCAAGCGGATGTAGTAGCTGCGCGACTCGCGGAACAAACTTGCAAGTGGCTGCCTGCCTCCGGTTATGCGCCCCCAGGCCTCTTCGAGCGCGCCCTTTTTCGCATGCGCATGCGCGGCGGTCTGATTGCTGCTCCTGCGTATCTGTTGCGGCTCTCCCTTTCTCCTACGGAAGAAGACTGGGTGGGCGGCGCGCAAGAGAAGGGCCACTGGTTTCTCGAAGCCGCGCGCCGGCCGTTTCGCTTGGCGCGAAAACACAGCCGCGGTGGCAGAGCCTGAATGACTCGCAATGACACAAGACATTCGCGCTGTCCTGCAGGGAGTGCAGCCGCAGGGGGCAGCAGGCATGGCAAATCACTCTCGGAGCTGTGCCGTCGCCGGGAAATCCAGCGCCGCAAGATCCTCCTGGATCACTTTGCAGAGTTCCTCAAGCCGGGTCGCGTCGACATGAGGATAAGCCCGGCGCACCGGAACAGTTGATAGCAGCTGGCCGAGAACCGCAAACTCGCGTCCCCTCATCTCTCGATCAAGGATCTTGTTGGCATAGGTGTCGGCGACGAGCGAGAGAAGAGCAGCCCGTGGCCTAATCGCCTCCACGAACGGCGCCGGGTCCAAGCGGCGGTCGCCCAGCAGATAGATTGCACCAAGCGGAAGGGGGCGGTTCTCGAAGCGTGTCCCCTGATCTCCCAGTGCGAGGCGGCGCTTCTCCCATTCGGGGCTGAAACGCGGCAGCATCTCTGAAGAACCATAGAGCATTTTCACGGAATCGGGCCAAAGGCAAAGGTGAGGGTATGCCGGCATGACGTGAAAGGCGCCATCCCGCTCCACGAGGGCAACAATATCATCGGAAAGAACACCGTAACCTTGCCGGGCGAAGGCTGCCGCCGTTGTTGACTTTCCCGCGGCTTCCGGCCCGACGAAAGCCACGCAGCGATCTTCGATAGCCACGGCGCTGGCATGCAAACAAGTAACGCCTCGCAGCCGCAACAAAAGTCCAAGAATCGGTCCGAGCAAATATGTTAAGGTTTCTTCGAGCGACGACCTCTCGGGCCAAGTCGCCCAGAGATTCTCTCGTTTGCGATCCAGCCAAAATTGCGTGCCGTCCAAATAGGCAATGCGCAGAAACGCGTCTTTCGCGCCCCGCCATATCTTCAGGACCGGCTCTCCTGTTTCAGCGCGATAGGAGCTCGTGTATGTCAGTTCCTCTTCATCGGGCGAAACTTCTCTCTCGGGATACGGCGAAACGCCGAGATGAAGTTCAAGATCAGGGGAAGTTGAAGTCGAAGCAGTGGGCGCGACTCCAGGCAGGACCGCATTCGAACGAAGGAGCATGCCGAAAACAGAATAGTTGAGATCCAATGCCGGTCTAAAATCTCTTCTTCGATTACGTGGAATTTTGCTCGTCTGCTGCGTTACAAAATTGCCTTTTTTCTATCTCCCGCTGCAATCTTGCGAGGTTCAAGCTAGCGTACGGGTCTGATAATCGGTTCTACAGATGAGTCTTGTTATTGCCTCCGCCAGGTTTATCAGTCTGGCCCGTGTGACCAACATGTTGCGTGAGTTCCCGCACTGTCCCGTAAACGGTCAACGTGGGCTTCGAGTATGGCTTTTTCGTCTCCCGTTTAACGGTCTTTACCATTATTAGCCTCCGAATGCATGTTATATCGAACTCTTCGCGCAGACTGCAACCAAATGTTGAGGCAGTGGGGACGTAAATTACTTCGGATCTGCTCCATACATATCGTATCATGCACTTCCGCCAGCGCGGAGCGCTCAATGTAGCGATCCAACTCCGGGCTCACGTGCATCCGCCTTAGCAGGTTGGTTCCTGTCCGCCGAATCTGCGCAGAAACGGGATCTGCCCGCAGCGGCGTCTTTGGCCGCAGCCGCACGCGCTCGGGTAACCGTCCCTGCATCGCCTCGCGCAAGAGCATCTTTTGGAAGAACCAGGGAAACGGCGGGAGCGCAAGCAGATAATTCACTACCCTCAAATCGAGAAAAGGGTATCGTATTTCCACTGGATATTGCGTCACGCCTGCGTCCTCCTGTTCAAACATAAGCGTCCACTCCGGAAGGGAGAGAGACGCATATCCCCTTTGATGAATAGGATGCGTCATCCACGACTTAGGCAGCTTACACCCTTCCTCCCACCGCGCAGCGAGATCCACCTGTCGCTTGAATTCAGGCGCCAGCCACTCGGGAAACTCCCGCCGATGGGGATCCTTTCCGGCGAATCGCAGGACCCGCGCGCGAATGCCGCGCCACGGAAACGGTCTGATCCACAGATAATTCGCCATCTCTGTCAATAGCCGCCGCCACTCTCCGTTTCGCCTCAGATCTTCCATGTACGGCCACATCTGAAAATCCATGAGGTTGTCGCCGCCCTCTCCAGACAATAGAACACGGCAGTCCGCGGAAATGACGCGGTAGGAGTCAAGGACACCGGCGAAGAAGGGATTGTCGATCGGTTCGGGCAAGCTCAATTCGGGATCAGTCCAGCGCTCGAAAAGTTCCGTCTGATCCAGCGCGATGAATTTGACCGGAACGCGCAAAAACTCGCCAGCCTCGCTTGCGTAAGCGCCGTCGTCATGAGGAATGAGCGATTCGTAAACGTGCGTGTAGCCGCGAATATCCGTAGGATGCGCGCCCTTTGCCGACACTTCCTTCGCCACCGCCGCCACCGAGGACGAATCCAGCCCCCCGCTCAGGAGGATTCCGACTCGGTCCATGCGAAGGCGATCCGCGACAGCGTCTTGTAGCAGCGACTGGAAATTCTCGACATACTCTTCAGGCTTCGAGTAGCGAATCCGCCCGTCCGTCGGCGGCGTCCAGTAGCGCCTGATCTTCAATCCTTCTGGCGAGATACTCAGGGAATGCGCAGGGGGCAGGCGTTGAATATCGCGAAAGCTCGTCGTGGCATTGTCGCAATTCAGCCCAAACAGCAGAAAATCGCCAATCGCCGCATCATTTAGTTCGCCCGATACCTCCGGGTGCATTCGAACGCAATTCAAAGTGTTGCTGAATAGAAAAAGATCTCCACGTTGGGCATAATAAAACGGCTTGATACCGAAATGATCTCGCGCGCAAAACAGTTGTTTGTTGCGCGCATCCCAGATGGCGAACGAAAAATCGCCCCTTAGGTGCTCCACGCACGGCGTGCCCCAAGTTGCATAAGCATGCAGAATGAGCTCAGAATCAGGAGTGTTTGGACGAACCACCCGGCCGGAGCCCCGCAGCTCGGCGATTAATTCCGCCCGGCCGTCGAGTCGCGCGTCCGCGGCAATCCAAAACCGCCCATCGAGACTTGCTGGCTGGCGTTCGCCCACCGATTCACGCGTCGTCCGCAGCATCGCATGACCCAGCCCGACCGGACCGTCCATCCAGCATTCGCGGGAATCTGGGCCGCGGTAAGACAGAAAATCCACGAGGGTCTGCAAAACCGCCCGCTCCATCGGCGCACCGTTCCGGTGGTAGATGCCGACGATGCCGCTCAATCAGCTTGCCTTTCTATCCGAGTGGCTGGCGCTTCGAATGGGGAATAAGGAACGGCCCTGTCGCTATTTTCGTCCAAAAAGCGGCATCCCCATTCCGCCCGGGCATTCGCCCTGAAGCGCAGTTCTCCGACAAGGAGAATTCCATTTCTAGACGCCGCTTGCCTGGAGCCCTATTGTACTGTCGGCTCTCTCCTGCGGCAACCGCGTCGTGTTCCGCAGATTTTTCGGGCAATCACAGCCCGGGAGGTCCCGAAATTATGGAGAAGCGCGGCTGTTGCGCGACGCCATCGTCTTTTGTCTTGCAACTCTGAAACGGTCTAGGCACAGTACCGAAGAATGATTCTGCGTCTCTCCAGCAACGCGCAGCGCGTAGTACTTGTTGCTGCTTCTTTCGCCGTCGCCTTCATCCTTTCTTATTTCACCATCCGGAATGCGCTTGCTATCCATTACGCTGGTTTGCAAACGGCCGAAGCCTATGAGCGCGCCGCGCAACTGGAGCCTACTGACTCGCGTAACTGGCACCTCCTGGGCCGCTATTGGCAGTACAACCTTGAGGATCCCGACGCCGCGCGCGCCATTCGCTCCTACCTTTCCGCTCTTTCGTTGGATCCGGCATCGTCGGAAACCTGGCTGGATATTGCCACCGCCTATGAATCGGAATCCAATCTAGTGGCAGCGCGTGACGCTTTTCTGCACGCCAAGAAGGTTTATCCTCTTTCCGCAGAGGTGTCTTGGCGGTACGGCAATTTCCTGTTGCGGCAGGGGGAACTTGAACCAGCCTTCACCGAAATGCGCCTCGCCGTCGAAGCTGACCCCAAGCGCGCTGGGGAAGCCTTCTCCCGCTCCCTCCGTGCCGGTTCCAGCATCGAAACCGCACTCGATCGCGTCTTGCCACCCATCAGCGAGGCTTACGTCGATGTGATTCGAGACCAAACGACAGACGCACACACTGGGAATGCCCTCAAAGTATGGGACAGGCTCGCCTCTCTCCATCCCCGCCTATCCTTGCAGGATTCTTTCTCCCTTGTCGGTGCCTTGATGACGGAAAAACGCATCGCGGAAGCCAGCAGGGTCTGGGACCAGGCGGTCCTTTTTGCCGGCCTGGCTGATCTGCAAAGTCCGCCGGGCTCGGTTTTGTGGGACGGCGGATTCGAATCAAACGTTAGCGGCGGCGGTTTTTCCTGGCTTTTTTCGGAGGGATTCCGCGATGTTCAGGTCGCCAGTGATACTCAGCAGAAGCACTCCGGCAATCGTTCCGTGCGGCTGATCTTTGACGGGAAGTCCAACGTCAATTTTGTCGGCGTTTGCCACTACGTTCCCGTTCAACCTTCCGCGCGCTATCGTTTCTCGGCGTGGGTCAGGACCAGAGCGCTCACCACGGACCAGGGCATCCGCTTCCAGTTGCATTCACTCGGAACGCAGGACACGTCCTCTGCTGTCACATCGGAAGTTCACGGGACAGCGCCTTGGACACGTATCGAATTGCCCTGGTCCTCGGGGAGGGATGTTCAGGAATTGCAAGTTTGCCTGGTCCGTTTTCCCAGCGAGGAAGCCGAGAACAAGATTCAGGGAACGGCCTGGGTGGATGATGTCGCATTGGTTCCGAAACCCGCGGAGCATCCTAGACCATGAAGTTGCTGCGCTTCGGCATCTTTGCGCTGGTCGTGTTTGCCGTTGCCGCGCACGGCGGTGTCGAGGATTGGGCGCGGGCCGTCTTTGCGACCGGCGCTGGAATGCTCTTTCTCGCCTGGGCCTTGAGGATCTATTTTACGCAGGAAGAACAAATTGTTATTTCTCCTCTTCTCCCGCCGTTGGCCGCTCTTTCCGTGATCGTTTGCGGCCAGTGGTTTTTTCATGGCACTGTGTCTTCCTACAGCACGCGGATGGAACTCCTCCTCCTCGTCTCCGACCTCATCCTCCTCTTTCTTGCGGTGCAAGCTTTCCGCACGCTTCAGGACTGGCGCGGCTTCGTTTGGTTCGGAATGATTTTCGGGTTTTTGATGAGCATCTTCGGCATCCTCCAGCACCTTACCTTCAACGGAAAGCTCTACTGGCTTCGCGAGATGCATTTCGGGGGGATTCCATTTGGGCCCTACGTGAACCGTAATCACTTCGCCGGATTCGTGGAGTTGATTCTCCCGCTCGCCCTCGTTCCCCTCGTTCTGGGCAGAGTGCGGCGGGAGCGCTGGCCCGTTGTCGGTTTATTCGCCGTTGTTCCCATCGGCGCGCTTTTCCTCTCCGTCTCCCGGGGAGGCATTGTGAGTTTCGGGGTCGAATTGGCGGTATTGGCGCTGGTGATGATTCAGCGGCGAACGATGGGGAAGCAATTGTTCGCGGGCGCTGCTGTCCTGCTCCTCGCGCTGCTTATGGTTTCATGGCTCGGCGTCGGACAAGTCCTGCAGCGTTTTTCTTCGTTCCAGTCGCTCGAAGCCACCGCCGGGAAGCGGGCCTCCATGCGCCGGGACACTTGGCAAATCTTCCTTCATCACCCGGTCACCGGAACGGGACTCGGCACGCTGCAGATCGTCTATCCGCCTTTCGAATCACTCTACGATGGGAAGATCGTCAATCACACGCACAACGACTACCTCGAGGCTCTCGCCGAAACCGGTCTTCTCGGAGGGCTCTGTTGTGCATGGTTTCTGGGCGTCTTGTTCAGCGAATCCCTAAAACGATTGCACCAGCTCAACAACTCATTTGCCGGGGCCCTGCAGCTCTCCGGGCTGGTGGCTTGCACCGGCTTCCTCGTGCATGGCCTGGTCGATTTCAACCTGCACATCCCCGCTAACGCGCTCTTATTTTTTCTTATGGCCCACCTGGCGACCTCTGAGATTCAGTCTGTCGCTTCGCCGTCCGCAGCCGAACGGTCGCGCCATCGAATTCCTCGAAATCACTGATTGACTTGGGCGTTCTCCCTGTATAATCACGCTCGGGGGTCATCTATTCTCATGCAGCCAGCCAGACTGGGTGCGTTGGTGTGGTATTGCGTTCCGACTGCCCTGCTAGTATCACTGGTTCTGGCGCCGTCCAGCAGCGCTCAGCAGGCCGTTCTCGAGACGCCGCAACAGGTCAACGACCGCATACGCTCGATGTCCGCTTCCGCGCGGGTGATACCGCATGACTACATCATCGGCAATGGCGACCTGCTGGACCTCGAAGTTTTCGATGTAAAAGAGCTCAGCCGGGAAGTGCGCGTCAGCCAGACCGGATCCATCGGCATCCCCCTCGTGCCGGTTCGCTTGCACGTTGCTGGATTGACGGAAGTCCAGGCCGAACAAAAAATCTCCGAAGTCCTGGAATCCAACGGCCTGGTCTCTCATGCCGAAGTAAGCCTCAGCGTTAAAGAAAGAAAGAGCAAGCCCATCACCGTGGTTGGGGCTGTTGGTCATCCCATGGTTTACCAGGCCGACCGGCCCGTCACCCTTCTGGAAGTCTTGGCGGAGGCCGGGGGCGTTGCCAATGACGCCGGCGACACCGTGATTGTGAACCGACCCGCCCAGGAAGCGCCGACCGATCCATCAGAGCCTCCGGCGATCGGCCCGGAAGATCAGGCTCCCGCCGTTGCCTCCAAAGGATTGACCCACGAAGGCTCAACGCGGCAGCCCGCATCCTCCACAGCGGCGGCCCCCATCGCCTCCCCGAATTCTCCCGCGCCGGGTGACCCGCCTCCCTTGAACAATACGATCACCATCAATCTGAACGAACTGATGGAAAGCGGCGACGCCACGAATAACATCATTCTCCAGGCCGGTGATATCGTTACCGTCCCTCACTCGGGAATCGTCTACGTTCTGGGAGCGGTGAGCAGGCCCGGCGGTTTTGTTCTGGCAAATGACCGCGGGCAGATGACCACCTTGAAGGTTTTGGCTCTCGCTGGTGGTTTGAGCTCCACCGCGAAAAGGGATCATGCCGTCATCGTCCGGAAAGACAATCAGGGGCAGCAGCATGAAGTTGCCGTTGATCTCAAGAAGGTGATGGCGCGCCAGGCGGAAGATGTTCAGCTTCAGCCCAGCGACATTTTGTACGTGCCAAACAGTGCAGGCAGACAGGCCATGCTCAGGGCTCTGGAATTCGGAATTGCGCTTGGGTCTGGAGTCGCTCTCTACCGCGTGGCATACCACTAAAAATGGCCGACGAAAACAAACTCGTACCGCGTGAAAATGGCTCCAATGGGGCAGTCGATCTGATTTCCTTGCCGGCCCGCGCTCCTTCCTTTGACCTCTCCCCCCGCGAACCCCACCTCTACGACTACCTGCTGATTTTGCGGAAGCACCAGTGGCTGATTCTCTCCTTCATGCTCGCTGTCGTCACCATTGTGGCCATCGCCACCTTCCGCATGCAGCCCGTTTATGTGGCCACTGCTCGCGTTCAGATTGATCGCGAGAACGCCAATATCCTTCCCTTCCAGGGCGCGGATTCCTACGATTACATGATGGATCTCGAGAATTACATCGAGACGCAAACCAAAATTCTCACCAGCGAAACGCTTGCCCTCCAAACCATTCGCAACAACGCCCTTTCAGCCCGCCCGGAATTTGCTTCGCCCAACGGGCCCTCGGAAGCGGTCGCCAGCGGCAGCCTCGCAAACCAGAAACGTCCGCCTGAACTCGCTGAGTTTTTGGGAAGTCTTAGCGTGAAGCGCGTCCCCAATAGCCGCCTGATGGACGTGAGTTTTGAATCCACCGATCCCCAGCTCGCGGCGCGCATCGTCAACGCCCATATCACCTCCTACATCGAGCAGAATTTCCGCAGTAAGTACGAGGCTACCACTCAGGCTTCCACCTGGCTCGCCGACCAGCTTAGTGAGTTGAAGATCAGGGTGCAGAAGTCCGAGGACGCCCGCATCGCCTACGAACGGCAAAACCAGATCTGGACCCTCGACGACAAGCAGAACATCACCACCCAGCGGCTCTCCGACATTAACAAGCAGCTGACCGACGCCCAGAGCGAACGCATGCGAAAGGAATCGCTCTACCAGTTTGCCAAGTCCGGCAATCTCGACGCCGTACCGGAGGTTCAAAACAATTCCGCACTCGCCGATTTGTTCAGGAAGCGTAGCGACGCCTCGTCGCAATTCACCGACGCCTTGAGCCAGTACGGTCCCAATTTCCCAAAGGTACAGCGCCTCCAGGCTCAAATAAAAGAATTTGATCAGGCCATCGAAAAAGAAAAACAGAAAATCTTGGACGTCCTCGAGAGCGATTACCATGAAGCGCTGCAGCGCGAAACGCTCCTTACCCAGGCGCTCGACCAGCAGAAGGCGGAAGCCAACCAGATGGCCGGAAAGCTTGTGGAATACAACATCCTCAAGCGCGAGGCCGAGGCCAACAAGACTCTCTATGAAGGGCTGATGACCAAGTTGAAGGAAACCGCGATTTCCGCCGGTTTGCGCTCCTCCAACATTCGCGTCGTGGATCCTGCCATGATTCCTTCCACCCCGGCGCGTCCTGCCAAAACCCGCAACGTTGCCCTGGCCTTTCTGGTGGGCTTGGTCGGCGGCATCGGTTTGGCTCTGATGCGCGAGTATCTCGACAACACCGTGAAGACCCCGGACGACGTCGAAACGCTTTCGCGGCTCCCTTCCCTCGCGGTTGTACCTCAGTTTTCCGGTTCCAACGGCGGTGGCAAGCGCCATGGCCTCTTGCAAGGCTTCTCGTCCAATGGTCATGACAAGCGCATCGAGCTTGTTGCTCAGCACTTGCCCAAGTCACAGATGTCGGAAGCGTTTCGCGCCTTGCGAACTTCTATCTTGCTCTCGCAGGCCGATCATCCGCCTCAGGTCATTTTGGTCACCAGCGCTCTCCCGCGGGAAGGGAAAACCACCGCCGCCGCGAATCTTGCCGTTACGCTCGCGCAACTTGGCGACAGCACGGTGTTGGTCGATGCCGACCTTCGTAAACCCGGCGTCGGCCGCCTCCTCAATTTAGCTAACGGCAAGTATGCGGGGCTGAGTTCCTATCTGGCCGGTGTTTCAAGTCTCGATCTGGTGTCCGTCCCGCATCCCGCGATTCCTAATCTCGTCGCTATTCCTACCGGACCGCTTCCTCCCAATCCTGCGGATCTGCTCTCTTCCCACAAGCTCGTCGAGGCCATCGCCGAACTCCGCACCAAGTTCAAGTTCATCGTCATTGATTCACCTCCCATCATGGCCGCCACCGATGCTGTGATTCTTTCCGTGCAGGCCGACGGCGTGCTCCTCGTCGTTCGCAGCGGCGAAACGCCCAAAGAGGCTTTCACTCGCACTCGCGACCTCCTGAATAGCGTCAAGTGCCGAATCCTCGGGGTCGTTCTCAATGCCGTGGATGCCGGCGCCCCGGACTACTACTACTCTTACCGGTATTATCCGTACTCGTATGGATATGGTCCCCAGGAAGCGGCTGATGCTTCGCATGAAGATGATTCCGAAACCATCGCCCAGCGGATCTCCCGCGATCGTGACGATGACTCCCAGGCCCTTTAAGGAGGCCCTTTGCGCTATTTGATCACCGGCGGCGCCGGTTTTATTGGTTCACACCTCGCGGAGCGGCTTCTCGACCGCGGCGACCGCGTCGTTTTGCTCGACAATCTTTCGACGGGCAGCGTCGAAAACATCCGCCACCTCAAGTCTTCCGAACGCATGCAATATCATCTGGACAACATTGAGAATCGCCAGTTGCTCGCCGAACTCGTCGATGATGCCGATGTGATCGTCCATCTGGCCGCCGCCGTCGGCGTCAAACTCATCGTCGAAAGCCCCGTCAAGACCATCGAGACCAATGTAAATGGCACTCAACTGATCCTCGAAGCCGCCTGCAAGAAAAAGAAACTCGTTCTCACCGCCTCCACCTCCGAGGTCTACGGCAAGAACATTAACGTTCCTTTCCACGAAGATGCCGACCTTGTGCTCGGCCCCACCACAAAGGGCCGCTGGAGTTACGCGGCCTCCAAGGCGCTCGATGAGTTTCTCGCTCTTTCCTATTGGAAGGAAAAAAAGCTGCCCGTCATTGTCGTTCGCTTGTTCAATACCGTTGGCCCTCGGCAAACCGGCCGCTATGGAATGGTGCTCCCCAATTTCGTCAAGTCCGCCCTGGACAACACCGCCATCAACATCTACGGCAGCGGAAAGCAATCGCGCTGCTTCTGCGATGTGCGTGACACCGTTGAAGGTCTCATCCGCCTCATGGATTTGGAGCGCTCCGTCGGCGAAGTCGTTAACGTCGGCAACACCGAGGAAATCACTATCGAAGGTCTCGCACAGAGAGTGAAGGAGCGCACCGGCAGCTCCTCCTCCATTGAGTACGTTCCTTACGACCAGGCCTATGAACCCGGTTTTGAGGACATGATGCGCCGCGTGCCCTCCGTCGAAAAGCTCCATGCCCTTACCGGCTTCCGCCCACGCACCTCTCTAAATGAAATCATCGACCGTGTTACCGCTTTCTTTCAGCAAAAAGCCGAAGGCCTGGACATTCACAAGGTAGCCACAACCAGCGCCGACTAAATTCTGCCCGCTGGCCTGGCTGCGGCATTCCCTTGGAAAGGATTTCGCCTTTCCTTCCTGTTTCGCAATCCAAGAATCCCCGTTTTCGCCAAATCATTCTTAATTTCATCAAACTTTTCACCACTTTCTTCGTCTTTACCTCTAGCTACCCGGGGTTTCCTGTGACCAAGACCGGCAATGATGCCGCCCGCCGCATGACCGTCATCGGCTGGCTCGACACCGTCCTGCGCGACCTGAAGTACACCTTCCGCATGCTCGCGCGCACTCCCGGCTTTACCGCCGTGGCCGTCCTGACCCTGGCTCTCGGCATCGGCGCCAACACCGCCATTTTCACCCTCCTCGACCAGGTCTTGTTGCGCCTCCTCCCCGTCAAGGATCCCCAACAACTCGTCCTGCTCACCATGAAGGGTCGCCACTATGGCAGCAACTGGGGCGGCAACGCCATCTCCCATCCCATGTTCCGGGATTTCCGCGAGCACAACGAAGTCTTCTCCGATATGTTCTGCCGCTTCCCCACTTCCGCCAGCCTTTCCTTTGGCCAGCAGGCGGAACGCGTGTCTGTGGAACTGGTTTCCGGCACCTACTTCTCCACTCTCGGCGTCGTCCCCTCCATGGGGCGCATACTCACTCCCGAGGACGATCGCGTTCCCAGCGGCCATCCCTTCGTCGTTCTCAACTACAACTATTGGAAAACACGTTTCGCCGCCGATCCCCAAATCGTCGGCAAGTCATTGACTCTGAACAATTACAAAATGACCGTTGTCGGCGTTGCGCAGGCGGGCTTTGACGGCGTGGAACTCGGCTTCTCCCCGAAAATCTTCATTCCCATCACGATGCAGCCGCAGATCATCGTCGGCAACCCGGAAGATATGCTCAAACAGCGCCGCAATCGCTGGGTGAATGCCTTTGGCCGTTTGAAGCCCGGCATCTCACAGCAGCAGGCTAAGGCTGCTCTCCAACCCTTCATGCACTCCATGCTCGAGATGGAAGTGCAGCAGAAGGAGTTCAGTCGCGCCTCAAAATACGACCGCGACGAATTTTTAAAGTGTTGGATCGACGTTTTGCCCGGCTCCCAGGGCCGTTCGTATACGCGCCGCCAGCTCACCACGCCCCTTTGGGTATTGATGGCCACCACCGGCGTCGTGCTACTGATTGCGTGCGCCAACCTCGCCAACCTCATGCTCGTGCGCGGCTCCAGCCGCGTCAAGGAAATCGCCGTTCGTTTGGCGATGGGCGCTACCCGTCCGCGCATCATCGGCCAACTTTTGATCGAGAGTCTTTCTCTCTCCGCTCTAGGTGGGCTCGCCGGTCTAGCTTTCGCGTTTTGGGCCGACCGCGCCCTCATGAAAATTTACCTGCCCTCCGATTCCGGCGGCATGAACATTTCCAGTTCGCCCGATTTCCGCATTCTCCTCTTCAACCTCGCCGTCACCGTCCTCACTGGAGTCATCTTCGGCCTCGTGCCTGCTCTTCAGACCACCAAACCCAACATCGCCGGCACCCTGAAGGATCAAGCCGGAGCCGTCGTGGGTGGCGGCGGCTACCATCGCTTGCGCAAGGCCCTCGTCATCGCACAAGTGACGCTTTCCCTCCTGCTCCTGGTCGGAGCCGGCCTTTTTGTTCGCAGTCTCGCCAACCTGCGCAATCTCGGCCCCGGCTTTTCCCCGGAAAGACTCGTGGGTTTCAATATCGACCCCTCGCTCAACGGCTACACTCCCGAACGCATGAAGGCTTTCTATCCGCAATTATCCGAGTCTCTCAGCTCGATTCCCGGAGTTCAATCCGTCGGCCTGGCTTCCATGCGTATTCTCGAAGACAACGAGTGGGACAGCAGCATGTCGGTCGAGGGCTTCGCTCCCGCCAAGCCCGATGAGCATGCTGAACCCTACATGAACTCCATCGGCCCGAACTATTTCGCCACTCTGGGCGTGCCCGTCGTCGCAGGGCGCGACTTCCGGCTCAACGACAACCACGAAGTCAAACACGGTCCCGAGGCGTGGAACTGGGCGCCCACCACCGTCATGATCAACGAGAAATTTGCCAAGAAGTTTTTCCCTGGACGAAATCCCATCGGTCTTCATCTGGGCTTCGGCACGGATCCGGGAACACCGACCGACATGGAAGTCATCGGCGTCGTCAAGGATTTCAAGTACACCAATCTCCGCGACGAAATTCCCGAGCAAGCCTTCGTTCCGTATCTCGCCAGCCGCTACCTCGGCGATATGACCGTTTACCTCCGAACCACCGCCGATCCCAATCAATTGATGTCCGCCGTGCGTTCGAAAGTCCGCGACATGGATTCGAATCTCCCCATCTACGCCATGCGCACCACGGAAGTGCAAATCAACAACTCCCTCTCCACCGAGCGCATGATCGCCAGCCTTTCCGCCGTCTTCGGTTTCCTCGCTACTCTCCTCGCCGTCATCGGTCTTTACGGCGTGATGGCCTACACCGTCGCCCAGCGCACCCGCGAAGTCGGCATTCGAATGGCCCTCGGCGCCGCCCGCGCCAACGTCATCTGGATGGTCATGCGCGAAGTCCTCCTGCTCGTCGCCATCGGCGTCGTTGCCGGCGTCACCGCCTCCCTCGCATTAACTCGCGTGGTCCAGAGCCAGCTCTTCGGCCTGACCCCGCACGACCCTCTAACGCTGGGCCTGGCCACCGCCGCCCTCGCCCTCGTCGCCTGCGCCGCCGGCTACGTCCCCGCCCTCCGCGCCAGCCGCCTCGATCCCATGGCCGCCTTGCGCTACGAATAACGCCACTTCTTTCAGAACCACAACGAGGATATAACTAGCCGTGAGCGGCGAGTTGTGGATTGTGACGGAATCGGGCTCCTCGGTGACCATCGAGTAGAATCTAAAGTTTTTTCTCACGGCGCAGAGTTGTGCCCTGAACTGAGTCGCAGCGCGCGGCTCGTGTATAATGTTTCTACTTCTCAGGGCGGTACACAGAAGTGGAGACCCTAATGATAATCGCGTGTGATCAGTATCGGCAGGCGAGGTGGGTCTCTTTCGCGCTCTGGATGGTCGTCATTCTTGTGAACTTGGGCGGCGGCGGATGCGGCGCCGGGAGTTCATCGCCGCCTGCCTCGGGCGGTGGATCAGGTTCGGGCGGCGGCTCGTTCCAGCCGCGCCCCTTTCCCGGTGATTATTTCATGCGGCTGCCGAACCAGGACGGCGGGGCGTGGATCCCCTATGAGGCGTACGACCCGGCGCTTAAGGAACTCTTCGTCAGCAACCCCGATATCAATGCCGTCGAGGTTTACTCCACAGCGGACGGCCATCGGGTCGGCGAAATCGGCGTTCCTGGACCGGCCGGGCTCAGTTTCGCTCCCGGCGACACGAAGCTCGTAATCGGTACGATCACTCCGTATGTCTACTTTGCCGACCCGGTCGCGCTGCACGTCATTAATCGGCTCGCCATTCCGGCTTCTATCCTTAGTATTGACCAACAGGGAACCACACTGATGCCTGTAATGCCCTACGCGATGGCGGACGGCAGCATTTTTCTCGGGATGGGTGGCAACACCCAGTCCTCGTCTTCTGCTTACACTTTCGTGATCCATCTTGTCCGATATGATCCCGGGACAGGTACCTTCACGCCAGAGGATCCGGGGAACGGTGGGGGCATCGCCAACCCGGTTCTGTCACTCGACGGCAAGCACCTGCTTACTCAGGGGATAGGAAACTCCGGCCTGGCCCTCTTTCTGTACTCGACTGACTCTCACAGCTACGTGGCTAATTCCGGCACGGTGCAAGACGCCGGCACCTATCTGGCTGCTAACGCGGACGGTTCCCAATTCGTCTCTGTCCAGGAAATTGCTGGAGCGGGTAGTTTCAATTCACAAATTACATTTTGGAATTCGAGCTTGCAAGCAGGCAACCAGTACACCATCTCTGGGCCGGTCACGAGTGGCGTAATTTATAGCCGCGACGGAAAATTCCTCTACTTGATGACCACTAACGGTACGGTGGTCGAGTTGAATACGCAGACTGGCATACCGGTCGGATACATCGGCTTGTCCATAGGATCGCTGCTTCTTCCCTCTCCTCAATTTTTTGACGTGGACGAAACCTATCACCTGTTCGGCGCCGTCCAACCCGGTGGCGCGCTGATCTTGAATGCCTCTCAGCCGCAAGCATCCCCGCTCGCCGCCATCTCCTTGTTTATCGGCCCTAGCACGGAAGCCAATCCGAATGTCGGTCCTGTTGCCGGTGGCACGCAGGTCCAATTCATTCCGGCGCCAGCGGCTTCTGGTGGGAGCGCCGACGGCATCAGCAGTTCCATGGAAGCCTATTTCGGCTCGACGCCAGCCGCTCGGGACGTGGTTGCTCCATATCCATCTTCCTCGAATGGCGGGAACTTTGCACCTGCTTCGCGTTATGCCTACTGTCGCCTCCGCGCAAGGAGGAGACAGCATCACGATCACCGCCTATGGTCTCGGATTTTTCGATCTACCAGACATCCACGTCTCCATTGGTGGCACAGTCGTTGACATGCGTACCGCCGTCCTGAACTCTTACGCGTCCGCCGCTTATCCAGAGCAGTCGGTCACTATAAATGTCCCCCCAGGAACCCCCGGCTGGGCGGATGTCACGCTCAGCACGAGCAACGGTTCCGACACTCTCAAACGCGGACTGCAGTATTTGAAAGTGGAAACCAGTCTGCCAGGAGGTCCGTTTGCTTTTGCGGTTTATGATCCGGTTCGAAACCACTTTTATCTTACCGGCAATGGGAGTAGCGTCGCGGTCTTTGACCCGGGGACTCAAACATTTCTGCCGCCTTTGCAGTCGCCGGCGCTTAGCGCCGGGGCCGTGCTGCAAGGAGAGGCTCTCACACCAGACAATTCCAAGCTCTTGGCAGCCGACCCATCCGATCAAACCGTAATTGTGTTCGATCTTGCAGCAAACACGAGCACCGCCGTAAAGGTGATCGTGCCATCGGATCCTCCGACCACCCTTTCAGGACCGATGACCATCGCGACATCCGCCGGTAATCGCGCTTTCGTGAGTCTCACACCATGCATTACAAATCCTGTGCGTGAAATTAATCTGACCAATCTGACGGTGCAAGCTCGCCCGGACGCAACATCTTCCTGCGCGACCTACGTCCCATATCCCGAACTGGGAGCGTCGAGTGCGGACGGAAGCACGATCATTTTCGCAGCCAACAACGGCCTGCAGCCGCCTGGCCCCGAATACCTCTGGCGCTACGACGCCGCGTCCGACAGTTTCAAAGGCCCTGTACTCGTCGCGGATACTCCGTGGGTGGCAGGCAAAGCGGCCGTGGACTCTGACGCTGGTGTAATCGCGCTCAGTCAGGGAACCCTGGACCAGCGCCTACTCCCCCTCGTACCTTTAGTGATAGGTGCGCTGGACTCTCGCCTCAACGATACCGGGAGCCTTCTGTATAGCGCCTATAATTCGATACTGGTCTCGGATACCCGCAACGGGCGCCAATTGCTCGTGCTCGATCTCCCAGCGAGCCTCGGCCCCGATCGACCCTTGGCCATTGACCCTTCGGGCGACAAGATCCTCGTCGCTACGCAGGCGGGTATTTCGTATTTCGAGCTGAGCGTGGTCCCGCTTGCCGTGGGCACTGTGTCTCCCGCACAGGCAGCAGCGGGTGCCAACATTCAAATTCGCGGAAGCGGTTTTGTTCCAGCATCAGCTGTCCAAATTGGGGGCAAGAGCGCCACCTGCACTGAAGTGGATAGTGAAACGTTGTCGTGTACCGTGCCTAGTCTGCCGAAGGGGCCAGTCTCGATAACTCTGACCAATCCGGATGGACAAACGTACTCCTTCGAGGACGCTTTCTCCTTGCCTTAAGCGCAAACGCTTTGCTAAGAGTCTCCGGTGCGCGGTGTAACCCAGGTAGGATTCGATCCTACGACCAACGGTCGCGGAGTTACGCCGACGGTTCAGAACCATGTACAAACTCAACTGAGCGACTATTGCGATAAGGTTTCCGCTCAGAAAGTGCCTGGCGCCGGCGCGGATGAAAGCAACCCCGCTTCAAATCGCGGATATCTAACTGCGAAGTAAAATCGTGCGCTACAATACCGCCACGGTTATTTGCAGTTACCGGGTCCCTTCCTCGGTCTTGGGAGTTTGGTTCCACGTCGTGATGCTGCCCTGTAATAATGGTAGCCGGGGATAGGAAAGGCTTTCGGCGGGTACCTCGTTCGTGGACCAGCAAGACTTCAGTTCATCGCCCGCGCGCCACTCGCGCAAATCGGAGCGCCTGCTTCTTCTTCTTTTTCTTTTCTCATTACCGTTTCTCAATCCCTGGGTGCGCGGCGATGGCGTCGGCTATTACGCATTTGCCCGGGCTCCGCTCATCCAGCACAACCTCGATTTCACCGAAGATTACCGGCATGCCAACGAAAGTTTCCGCGGGCCGCGCCTCGACGAAAATAACCAGCCCAAATCCGACTTTCGAACGCCCACCGGCCATCTCGACAACCATTTCACCGTCGGCCCCGCGATTCTTTGGACGCCATTTCTCCTCATCACGCATGCCGGCGTCCTTCTCGCGCGCGCCCTAGGTTTCTCGGTCGCCGCCGACGGTTTTTCCGCTCCTTATCGCATCACCATGGCGCTCGCCACCGCGCTCTATGGATTTCTCGGCTTGCTCCTGGCCTTCCGCCTGGCGCGCCAATATGTGGAAGCGCGCTGGGCGCTCCTCGCCACGCTCTCCATCTGGTGGGCCAGCTCGCTACCCGTTTACATGTATTTCAATCCTTCATGGTCACACGCGCATTCCTCCTTCGCGGTAGCTCTTTTCGTTTGGTATTGGCACCGGACGCGTTCCTCGCGCTCGCCCGTCCAGTGGCTGATTCTCGCCTTGATCACCGGCCTCATGCTCAACGTCTACTACGCCAACGCCATGCTTCTCTCCGTTCTCGCCGTCGAAGCCCTTCCTCACTATGTCGCCGCATTTCGTCCTGGCTCGGCTCCCGCGCCAACTTCCAGCCCTCGCATCGCCGTCCTCCTTACGCATCACCTTCTCTTCGCCGTGGTCCTGGTTATCTGTCTTCTTCCTACTTTCCTCACGCGCTATCTCATTTACGGCAACCCCTTCGAATCCGCTTATATTCCGCTCAAGGACTGGAACTGGTTTTCTCCGAACTTTTTAGCGGTGCTTTTCTCTTCCAATCACGGACTGATCACCTGGACGCCAGTCCTTCTACTTTCCATCGTCGGACTCTTCCTCTTCTGTCGCCGCGAAACGCTCGTAGGCGCTCCGCTGCTTGCCGGCTTCCTCGCCTTCTACGTTTTTATCGCCTGTTACCCCGATTGGGCCGGCATCTCTTCCTACGGCAACCGCTTTTTCGTTTCTCTCACGCCGCTTTTCATCCTCGGCCTCGCCGCCTTTTTCGATCGCGCCGCTCAACTCTTCCGCTCCCGCCCCGCCGCTCTCGCCGCCGCGAGCATCCTTCTCGCCGTTGCAACTCTTTGGAACGCCGGCCTCATTTTCCAGTGGGGTTCGCATCTCATTCCCGCCCGCGGCCCCGTTTCTTTTTCCGAAATCATCCACAATCAATTTTTCGTCGTGCCCCGCCGGCTCTCCGCCGATCTCCAGTCTTATCTTTTCCGTCGCAAAGCCCTCATGCAGCAGATCGAGGAACGCGACATCCAGCAGCTCGAAAAAAATCCTCCGCCTCCCTGAGCCCAGCCGGTTGCAGATTCCCCCCTTGCCGGAAAGGGGCCCCGCCCTGACGCCTTTTGTAGCGCCGGCATCCTTGCCGGCTCTTTTCTTCTCTGCGCCCTTCCCCAATCTTTCTTTTTTCTTTTTTCAATTTTCTAATTTCTACTTTTTCCTTACGTCCTCCGCCTCTTCTTCTCTTTTCTTTGGTACTCTAGTCGGGGGTTCGTCCCACTCTCGGGAGATTTCGTTTCCTACGCATGGCCTCGCTCACGCAATCCAGCATTGCTCTCCCGCTCCACTCCGGCGCCTCCGCCACCATTCGCATCGAGCCTCCCCGCGGCCTTTTCGAGCTTCGCCTCCGCGAAGTCTGGGCCTACCGCGAGCTGCTTTATTTTTTCATTTGGCGCGACGTCAAAATCCGCTACAAACAAACCGCCATCGGCGTCCTCTGGGTCGTCTTGCAACCCGTCCTAACCATGCTCGTCTTCACTCTGTTTTTCGGTCGCCTCGCCAAGCTGCCGTCGCAGGGCCTCCCCTATCCCGTTTTTTATTTCGCCGCGCTCGTCCCCTGGACCTACTTCTCCTACGCCCTCCAGATGACCACCAACGTCGTCGTCGACAACCAGCGCCTTATCACCAAGGTTTACTTTCCGCGCCTCATTCTTCCCATTTCCTCCGCGCTTTCCGGCCTGGTGGACTTCGCTATTGGATTTGTGGTGCTTGCGATTTTCACTGTCGCTTACGGCATCCGCCCCACTCTTGCCGCGCTCTGGCTGCCCGCGCTGCTGGCTCTCGCCGTCTGCACCGCTCTCGGCGTCGGCCTGTGGCTGTCGGCGCTCAACGCTCTTTATCGGGATGTGCGGTACGTGATTCCGTTTCTGATTCAGTTCTGGATGTTTGCGTCGCCGGTGGCGTATCCGAGCACGCTGGTGCCGGAGAAGTGGCGCTGGCTCTACGGCCTCAACCCGATGGCGGGGGTGATTGACGGTTTCCGGTGGGCCATCACCGGCCGTGGCCAGGCTCCCGGCCTGCTGCTTCTCGCTTCCAGCGCCGTCGTCGCCCTCGTCGTCCTCGGGGGCCTATTTTTCTTCAATCGCATGGAGACCGCCGTTGCGGATCGAGTGTGAAGCGGGTTCCAATTTGGGAAAGGGGGGTACACCCCCCCATTAAATGGATCATTATCAAAACAAAGGAGTTGTGTGAGGGGCATTTCGCAAGCCTCAGAAAATAAAAGACTTGTCTGAGGGTGTTTTTGATCTTCCCAACGGAGTAAGGGGCAGGGGGACAGTGGGACAGGAGGCGGGGTACCCCCACCCCCGGGTGTTTTGCGCGAAGAGTGCGGAACTGATTGAAAACAAAAGAGTTGATTTTTTGACAGGTGCAAAAAAGTGCAAAACAGTGCGCAAGAATATGAGAAGAAAGGGGATAGGGTGTAGAGAAGGCAGAGACTAGAAAGCAGAAACTAGAAAGGGGAGACGGACGAAGAGAGGAAAAGGAGCCGACAGGGATGTCGGCGCTCCCGGGGGTCGCAGAGGGAAGAAGATGGCGGGGTCCTTCGGCTGCGCTCAGGATAAATAAACGCGCCGCTACAAAACTGAAAGGCCGGCGGGAATGTGACGTCAAATTCACAAGGAATGATAGCACAAAAGTGAAGTGTTGTCAAGTGTAACGTAAAGAATTGAAAGGAAGAGAGTTAGAAGAGTGAATCCAGCAGCCATCCCCGGCAAACGGCTCGGAAACCGGCCCGCGCTCAATCTCTCCGGGCGCATCCCCGAACTCGACGGCCTCCGCGGCCTCGCCATCCTTTACCAGGACGGTCTGAACTAACCATGACGGCAACAAAGATCCGATTCGTTAACATTCGCACCGCCGCACAGGAGGCTGCCTCCCGGAAGTCTCTAGCCTTGAAGCACCCTTTCTTCGCTTGGGCCGGACTTCGGCCGCCAATCGCGCAGCATACTCTGGAGGAACACCAGGCGATGGAGAAGTTCGCGCGTGGATGCACGAGCCTTGTAGAGATCGGTGTCGCAGAGGGAGCGTCCGCGGTGGCGCTCCGCAGCACCATGGATCCCAGTGGCACCTTGTATCTCGTGGACCCGTTTCATCTTTCCAGAGTGCGCCTATTGAATTTCCTCCGTCGCGCTGCCAGGCGCGCCGTTTCCGTGACCGCGGGCCCCAAAATCGTCTGGATCGAAGACTTCAGCCATAACGCCGTTCGCCAATGGAGCCGCCCCATCGATTTTCTCTTAATCGACGGAGACCATCGGGAGACCTCCGTAGAGCAGGATTGGCAGGATTGGAGTCCGCACGTTTTGGAGAACGGAGTGGTCGTATTTCACGACGCGCGTATTTTTGCGAACGGGTGGACATCCCCTGTTTACGGTCCCGTGCGATTTGTCGACCGCATGTTTCGCAACACTCCTTCTTCACCGTGGATGATCGTCGACGAAGTGGATTCCCTGGTGTTTGTCAGGAGAAGAGGACGCACAGCGGGTGCCTCACCCTCGGCCTTGGACGGTGGGGATTTTTCTTCTCCCGAGGTGGCTCGCCCATGACCGGAGCGGTGATTCACGGTGAAGGGCTCGGCAAACGCTACCGGCGCGGACTGCAGGTGGAGGGCGGTCTCCGCCATGCCCTCGAAGATTTCGTCCGGTCACCGCTCGCGTCTCTTCGCCGAAAAAAGGAAGAGATGTTTTGGGCGCTGAAGGACGTGTCGTTGGAAGTCCGCGAAGGCGAAGTCCTCGGCCTGATCGG
>WNFI01070461.1_pt1 | contig 58199 bp, 58 predicted proteins | sample 5400471 | NCBI WGS metagenome assembly WNFI01 (sample SAMN13153348, study PRJNA577476) | soil metagenome | isolation source: 100 cm saprolite on Douglas fir-dominated hillslope | place: USA:California | collected 2013-09-17
CTGTCCTCTTCAACAAGACCTCCCCTGGCTGGAGGTCTTAGTCTATGGGGACATTTCTAATGAGTCCGCGAGGGGACATTATCAAAGAGTTTCAACAGGTCATCGTAACCATTTCTGAACCCGTCTGGACGACAGGTATTTAATATGAGAGGACTTGGATTTGATTCGAAATCGACGTCGGGACCGCCACCGCTTCGCTCTCTGACTGAGCAGCCTGAAACGGTGGCCTTCCCTAGTGAAGTTGGTCTAGACGGCCTTTCTTAGCGCGCCGGTGCTTTCCGTTCCGCGCGCGGTCGCCGATCCCACGCTGCATGTCTTGCATCCAGCGACGGCTTCCTTGCGGCGCTCCCGCAACCGGCTCTGGAACGTGTCCCATCGTCCCCCGACGCCAACTGCGCTGTTACTGATAACGACCGAATCCGTGCCGGCGGGCACGACTCGCGCGCTGGTTGAGCCGCCAGATTCAACGCTGGCCCCCTCTGGGCCTGCAGCCCAGCCCGATGCTCCTTCCGCCGCGCGCTCTGACGGAGAATTGCCTGGCATCTGCTGCGTTGTTGGCGTGATGTTCCGGTCGGTTCCCTCGCGATGCATGACCGGACCCGTTTCCCACTTCGAACGATAACGTCCCTCATAGTCGGACCAGTTCTTTTCTGATTCCAAATCCGATTCTTTGTAGGGCGGAAAGCCTTCCACCTGCTGTTTGTTCAGGTCCACAGCGAACTCGTCTTTGTGCTCAGTCGATGATCGTAAGTGGCCAGTTGGCACGATGAATTTATTCGTGGTCAGCCAGCCCCCGGTGTCCACAACCACGTAGCGGATCAGCCCAGTAGAATGATCAAAGATAACGTCATCGATCATGCCCAGCTTTTCGTCGTTCAACCCATACAATTTCGCTCCGCGGATATCCTCTGCAGCATCAGAAAAGCGTAAGTCCCGCAACGTTCCGCAGTGTGCCATTTGCTATCCTCCTGTGAATAAGTGCCTTTTTACCCTCGCTTGAGACGATGCAAGCACCCCTTGGATGCCGCACAAGCAGCAAGAGTTAGCGGAAAAATAAAGGTTGATGGATCGGATACATGCGAGCGATACAGCAGATCCCTCATCTATAATCAATCGAGGTGTTTCCCTGAATCCGATGCATTTTTTCCCTTTGCCTGCAGTCATGATTGGCGGCGAGGTGCTGGACATGCTTTCCAACACCGGACCGGTGGCCAAACTTGTTCTCCTCATTTTGCTCGCCTTCAGCCTCCTCTCCTGGGCCATTATCCTGACCAAGTGGAGCCTGCTGCGCCGCGCCCGAGTACAGAGCGGACGGTTTGTGCGCGCGTTCCGCAAGGCGCAGCGGCTGCAGGATATTGCCGCTGTTGCCGATCAGTTCCGTCCCAGCCCGCTGGTCGGGGTGTTTGAGGGCGGGTTTGAGGAATACAAGCGGCAGGTGACGGGACAGGCAGCACTGTTGCGTAGCCTGACCGGAGTCCAACGCGGCATGCAGATCGGAGCATCCGAGGAGGTCACTCGCCTCGAACGAAACCTTCCATGGCTGGCCATCACCGCGGCCGTGACGCCGTTCATCGGACTGTTCGGCACGGTGTGGGGCATCATCGATGCCTTCCACGGATTGGGTACGGCGGGCGCGGCAACGCTGCGCGCAGTGGCTCCGGGTATCTCGGAAGCACTGATCACTACCGCCGCCGGGCTCGCGGCGGCCATTCCCGCGGTTATCGCCTACAACCTGTTCGGGAGTTCGATCCGCGAACTTGCCGCTCGCAGCGATGACTTCGCGCTGGAAGTGCTCAACGCTGTCGATCACGTCCAGCCGCAGCCGGCGGACGAAGTGAGGCGCTGATGGCCTTCACCGCTGCCAACGGGCGCACACAAAGCGCACTGGCCGATATCAACATCACTCCGCTCGTGGACGTGGTCCTCGTACTGCTCATCATCTTCATGGTGACGGCGCCCGTGCTGCAATCCGGAATTGATGTGAGCGTTCCCAAGACGCGCACCGTGAAAGAAATCACCGAAGAACGCACCGTGATCACGATTAACAAGGATCAACGGGTCTTCCTCGGCAATGACGCGATCAACATTAACGAGATTGGCGTCAAGTTGCGGCAGAAGATTCGCGACCCGCGCAACCAGTTCATCTTTGTGCGCGCGGACGAGAACGTCCCATTCGGCGCATTTGCCACCGTAATGGATGCAGTGAAGCAGTCGGGGATTACCAACGTCAGCATCGTGACCCAGCCCCTGGAACAAAATGGCGGCAAACGCTGAGATTTTTTTCGAGCACGAACGTTGGGGCCGCGCCCTGGCGTGGTCGGTGGGCTTGCACCTTGCCGTCATGGCGGGCCTCCTGGTCTACTCCGCCGTTTTTTCTGCACCTAGAGGCCAAGGCTGGGGTGCCGGTGGCGGCGGAGAGGCCATGGGAGCCACGCTGGTGAGCACCGTTCCCCTGCCTGCCAGTCCCAGGCAGACAGAGAATATTCTGGCGAATGAATCGAAAGGGCTCACCAAATCCCAGCCCAAGCCCGAGGAAAAAGAGCCGGACGCGATTCAGATTCAGGGTAAGAATGCAAAGATAAAACCGAAGAAAATCGAGACGGCTACCAAAGCAAAACCCCAACCGGTCCCCGTGGAAGAAACCAATCAGGTGGCATTTGGGGAGGGAGGACCCGTCAGCGGTCCCTACGGCAGCTTCAGCGCCGGCGGGGCCAAGGGAGGCTTCGGTTTCACTGGAGGTGGCGGAGATTTCGGAACTCGGTTTGCCTGGTACGTCCGCGTGGTACAGCAGAAAGTTGCCGAAAACTGGCTGAAGTATGAAGTAGACCCTCGCGTGAGCACCGCGCAACGGGTCTACATCACTTTCGATATTGCGCGCGATGGGCATCCCGCGAATGTGCAGGTGGAGCAGACCAGCGGCGTGCCATCGCTCGACATTTCCGCGGTGCGCGCAATTCAGCGTATCGACACTTTCGGGTCGCTGCCGCCGGACTATTCCGGAAGTAAAATCTCCGTGGAATTCTGGTTTGACTACAAGAGGTGAACCTCATCGGTAACCATCCCCGCATCTCCGATTATCTTTGTGCCTCGCAAAAGGAGCACAATGCATCCAATGTCTTCACCCCCTATATCACCCCCATGAGGAACTAGTACCTTGCCAAGGAATACATGTCGCTTTACGATACTGTCCTACAGAATATGTCTCCCCGGAAAACGAATGGACGGTAGCGCGAGACCAGCCCTAATGCGGCGCTGGCGCTCGGGCGGATCCCTGCTGTCTCTATTTGTCCTTACGTTGCTCCTCCTCGCTATATCTGCTCCCGCCGTTCGCGCGCAAGACTGGATCAAGACTGGAACCGGCCTCGGCGTGGCAAAGGTCCGCCTCGCCGTCGCCGACTTTAAGCCGTCGACCAACGACCCACAAAATGCCGCTCTGCTCAAGACTTTCAATGACACCTTGTGGAACGATCTCGATAACTCCGGCGTCGTCGAACTCGTTTCCAAGAGCTTCTATCCACTGCAGGTGCCCGGCCAACCCACCGACGTAAACTTCGCGGCGTGGAATTCGCCCCCTCCCAATGCCGCAATGCTGGTCTTCGGCAGTCTGGGGGCAACCGCGGACAAGCTCACAGTACAGGGTTGGCTTTACGACGTAAAGAACACGGCCTCGCCGCAGGTGTTGGGCAAACAATACGCTGATACCGTCAGCGAAGCGGCGGCGCGGCTGACCGCGCACAAGTTTGCCGACGAGATCATCTTGCGTTTGGGCGGAGGGATCCCCGGAATTGCCGAGAGCCAGATCTATTTCGTGAGTGATCGAACCGGGCACAAGGAAATCTGGGTGATGGACTACGACGGTTCGAATCAACGCCAGATATCGCACTTGGGTTCAATCTCACTTTCGCCGCGCATTTCTCCGGACGGTTCCCGACTGGCGTTCAGTTCACTGACCAAGAGCGGTTGGGAGATTATGATGTACTCTTTCGATCTGAACCGGATGGTCAGCTTCCCTCGCTTTGGCGGGACGAATCTGTCGCCGGCATGGTCGCCGGACGGCCTGAAACTGGCCTTCTCGTCGTCGCGCAGCGGAGAGTCCGAAATTTATATCGCTGACTCGTCCGGAGCCAACCCGCGGCGCATGACCTCGTCGAAGGGCCCGGATGTCTCACCGGTCTGGAACCGCAAGACCGGGGCTCAAATCGCTTTCGTCAGCGGACGCACGGGGCTACCACAGATTTACACCATGGAAGCCGATGGCACCAACCAGCAGCGGCTCACGGACCAGGGATATGCCGTCTCCCCCGGATGGGCCCCCAATGGGCAGTTTCTGACCTTCGCCTGGGTCCGAAAGTATGGCCCCGGGGCGCCAGGCGCGTCCGATATTTATCTGATGGATATTGCCAGCAAGCAATTCGTGCAGCTTTCACACGACGGTGGACGCAACGATTTTCCGTCGTGGTCGCCCGATGGACGGCACATCGTGTTTCAATCGAGCCGTTCCGGCAAGGAAGAAATCTGGATGATGCTCGCCGATGGTACCAAGGTTCAGCAGCTGACTTTTACCGGTCGTAATACCCAACCCAACTGGAGTTGGAAATAGATACACTTCGTCAGATCTCGAATGTAATCATTTGAGGTCGTTAGGGAGGATCAAGTGAAGCACCAACGCATAAAGTGGTTCACGCTCGTTGTTGCCTTGGGTGCCGTCATGATGTTGGGCGCCTGCAAGAAGAAAGCTGCCCCGCCACCACCGCCGCCACCACCGCCACCGCCGGCTCCCACCGCTTCCATCTCGGTGGATCCAAACTCAATTCAAAAAGGACAGTCGGCGACGCTTTCCTGGCAGACTACCGGCGCCACTGATGTATCCATTGACGGTATTGGCGCGGTCCAACCCAGCGGCTCACAACAAGTCTCCCCAGCGGAGTCGACCACCTATCACCTGATTGCAAAGGGTACGGGAGGCACGCAAGATGCGACGGCTCGCATCAGTGTCACGCAACCTCCTCCAGCGCAAGCCGAGACTCCTTCTCTAACTGATGAGGCTTTGTTCGCTCAAAGCGTCAAGGATATTTACTTTGACTACGATAAGGCGGACATCCGCGGCGACCAGCAGAGTTCGGTTCAGAGCGACATGCTCTTCCTTAATCAGCATGCCAACATCAACTTCACCATCGAGGGACACTGCGACGAACGCGGCTCCACCGAATATAACCTCGCTCTGGGAGACCAGCGCGCCACCGCCGTCAAGAACGCGCTGACTACGGCCGGAATCAATGCCAGCCGCATCAAGACGATCAGCTACGGAAAAGAGAAGCCTTTCTGCACCGAGAGCAACGAAGCTTGCTGGCAGCAGAATCGTCGCGGTCATCTTGTATATCAGAAGTAGCAGAACGTTTGAGAGACCTGGGGGACGCCGGCTATGCCGCCGTTCCCCAGGGTTAAACCAATGGCGGGGCTGACCGGTCGCTGCCGACGTCATATTCGTTGTCGGGATAAATCGCGCCTTGCGTACACGCAAGCAATTTGACACCGCGGAGCTTGTGCCGAATCGTCACAGCCTCTCGAATGCTCGAGGCATCTAATACTCGAGGCATCCAACAAGACCGATGGAAATTCCTATGAGACTACAACGCGTTTCTACCCTTTTCGCCCTGCTCGCGATGCTCTGTATTGGAGTGGCGCCGGCTTGGGGTGTCAACAAGGAAATGATCCAACTGCAGACCCAGGTCCAGCAACTGCAGGAACAGATGACGGCCATGCAACGCAGCTTCGACGAGCGCATGGGCGTCATGAAGAATCTGGTGGAGCAGGATACTGACGCGGCCAACAAAGTCACTGCTGCGCTGAATACTCTCCAGACCAGTCTGCAGAAGCAGCAAGGGGATGTCACCGGCCGCTCAGACCAACTCTCCGGCCAGATCCAGGCGCTCAATGATACGCTCGACGAACTCAAGGTTCGCCTGGCCAAGGTGACCAAGCAACTTGAGGACATGCAGGCGGCGCAGCAGAGTCTGGTGGCACAGCAATCGCAACAACAGGCGCAGCAGCAGGCTCAGGCGCAGGCTCCCCCGCCAGATGTGCTTTACAACAATGCGCTCCGCGACTACAACGGTGGCAAAAACGAGCTCGCCGTGCAGGAGTTCTCTGACTACATCAAGTTCTATCCCAACACTGATTTTGCTGGAAACAGCTACTACTACCTGGGAGAACTCCAGTACCGCCAGGGCAACTACCAGCAGGCGGTACAGAGTTACGACCAGGTGCTGCAGAACTTTCCCGGCGGCAATAAGGCTGCCTCCGCCCAGTTGCGGAAAGGATTTGCTCTGATCGAACTGGGGAAGCAGGATGATGGAGTAAGCGAACTACGCCACTTGATTCAGCGTTATCCGCACTCCAATGAAGCCCTGCAGGCGCGTGAGCGCCTCCGCAAGCTGGGCGTCGCGGCCTCGGCCAAGCCTGGGGCCTAGGTCGGGATAGTCGATGGCCGGCTGGCGGCTCCAGATGCTGAACTGCGAAGACAGCACTTCTCCGGCTCACCGAAGTGCCGAGCCTAGGTCGTGCGGTGGTGTTTCGGGCGATGGTGCTTCCCCGCTTTGTGCGCGTGGTGGCGGACGGTCCGAGGGTGTTTCGACGACACCAGAGTAAGCGAAGACCGAGCCCTTGCGGACTCTTGGCTCCATCCAAACCCGCTAAACAATGCCAGCATCCCTAACATGCAAAGTAACCGCCTCATACCTATCCTCCATCGCGAAACGCTTCCACTCTGCGACTACAAACCTTATCTACTGTATGACTATTCCCTGAGGAAATCTTTGAGAGTAGCCTAAACTGTATCGGCAAACTTGATACTCATCGGTCTCAAGTTCTACTGCCCATCATCTCAGGTTAGGAGCATTTATTCAGGAGCAAACATGACGCAAAACACCCACGACCAAGACAAGTCCAAAGGAGCTACTGAGGACGACAACAGCACACAACCGGGCAATGCCGCATTGCAAGGCCAACTGGGTCATCGGGATCCGGACCCGATCATAAAAGACGCGGACTCGGACTTCCCCGAGCCCGGTAACAGTGCGCAGCACAGTGGCGAACCCGAGGAAAATGATACAAGAGTGACGAAGCGCAAGATTCCGGCCTGAGACCCGCGGGGACGCACGAAGGCGATCCGTCCGGCGCAGGCGCGAAGCCAATGCGATTGAAAAAACTGAGATTTGTTTTGATCCTGACTGCGATCTTGTGCTGCATCCCCGCCACACGCTTTTATGAGATCGACCTGCCCCTCTTTCGTTTCCTGAAGGGCCAAAACCGCGTGGATCCCTTGTCCCTGCATTTATCGGGCGAGTTCGTCGAAAGCAATCTTGGGACGGCACGGGAAGCCGACGGCTCGATTACGGTCCGCATGATCGCGGAGCAGTACCTGTTCGTGCCCCATTGCATTCTCGTACCCGCCGGTGTTCCCATTCGCCTTCGGGTTACCAGTGCAGATGCGGTGCACAGTCTCAGCTTCAGCGATACGAACTATGCGGTGAAGGTTGTGCCCGGCAATGTCAGCGAGGCCCGCCTTCAATTTCCTCACGCCGGCGAATACAAAATGCCCTGCCGCGAATTCTGCGGAGCGGGTCACTACGCCATGAGATCGCAGCTGGTGGTCGTATCTCGTGACCAGTTCCCCACCTTACAACCGGATGAAAGGGGAAACTGTGCAGCGCGCTAGTTCGTGTTCCACGCCGCGAAGTGCAATCGGTAGTCTTGTCACTGCCTTAATTCTGTTCCTCTTGCTCCCACTTGTGTTGGGTGCGACTTCTTTTCTCTGGCAAACCAGCGCCCAGCCTTTTGCCCGAATCCCATCCAATATCGCGTGGACCAGCGAGACCATGGCCCGCGCGTCCGGCGGCGACGCCTTCCACGGAATGCTCCTCGCCCGCCGATGTGACCATTGCCATGGAGCCGAAGGCTTCAGTCCCGAAGTCTCCACTCCAAACCTGGCGGGCATTGACCGGCCCTCCATCTGGAAACAGTTGCAGGATTTTCGTACTCAGAAGCGCGTTTCCCCAGTGATGCAACCCATCGCCGCGTCCCTCTCAGAGCGTGATGTGGCCGACGTGGCAGCCTACTACTCGATGCTGCCGAACTTTCCCGATCCGCAGGATAACCGCAGCTTTCCTCAATCCGCGCCTGGGGCCGCCCATGTCGCTTTGGCGTCCCGCCTGGTCTCGACCGGAGACGGCGAACGCGGCATACCTCCCTGCCAAGCGTGCCACGGCCCTGTTGCTTACCGCACAGGAGCGCCGGTGCTTTCGACGCAGAATGGAGACTACGTCCTGAGACAACTGGAGAAATTTGCCGACAACACTCGCTCCAACGATATCAACATGCCGATGCGCACCATCGCCGGCCTACTCACCGACGAAGAGAAGCATGCCCTCGCGGAATATTACGGTTCAGGCCTCGGCATGCTTCCTGCGGCTGCCACCGCGCCGCGGTAGCTCAAAGCGACGTCCCTCACACTTCGCGGGATGACGATTGAACCTTTCTTCGGAGAAATCAGGAATGAGGCTTTCCACTTCGGCGCGTCGCGCCAGGACGGGTGAGCGTGGGAATAGGCCGGTTGTGCGCGGAGTCGTCGATGAGGCGGGCCAACCGTTTCATGCGCGTCTCCTCCTTTTTGGCGCTGATCACCCACCAACTGGACGTTCGGCGATACCACGGAGGCTGTGCCTGGAAGAATGTCCACGCATCTTTGTTGGCTCGAAAAAGCTTCTCATACGCGGCAGTAAGTTTGGCGCCTTTTCTCTGCTCATAGGCGTAAATGGCGGACCTGTCTTCAGTCCGCCGCAGGAACGCTTGCAGACCTGCACTGTGGACCAATCCCAGTTTCTTGAGCGCAGCCAGACGTTTGATGTTGATCGCGCTCCACGTGCTGCGTGATTTGCGTGGCGTAAAGCGGATCATATAACTGCTCTCGTCCACGCTCTTGCGCACGCCATCGATCCAACCAAAACATAGCGCCCCGTCGACCGCTTCCGGCCACGTGATGCTGGGCTTGCCCGAATCTCTCTTGTAGAAGCCGACCCAGAGTTCCTGGACTTGGTCGTGATGCTGCTCCAGCTATACGCGCCACTCGGGTGGAGACGAGAAAAAAAGTAGTTTTGTGGGTCGAGGGACCATCGCTTGTCGACAGAAGTATATGACAACAAAAACCGGGCCCTGCCTGAAGCGGTGGATTTTCGCCGGGGCAATCCTGCACCGGGATCAATCACCCGTAACTTCCGACGCAGTTGGGCATCCTATCACCGAAGTAGGCATGACTATGGGATGTATATTCCGCTTTGGTGAGTCTGCATGAACCCGGTGTTTATCGTCTTCTCTCTTCTCATAGTCACGCTGGCAACGGGGCCGCAGGACGCTCCCGCAGCCGAAGCTCGCAAAAGCTCCATTCGCAGTTCTCCAGTCCTGGTGGAACTTTTCACCTCCGAGGGATGCTCCAGCTGTCCGCCTGCGGACCGACTTCTGCAGGATTTAGAGCGCCAGCAACCAGTGCCGGGTGCCAGCCTGATCGTTCTGAGCGAGCATGTTGACTATTGGAATCATGACGGCTGGAGGGATCCTTTTTCATCCAGCCTTCTGACCGATCGCCAGAATTCCTACGTGACCCACTTCGGACTGAACAGCGCCTATACTCCGCAAATGATCGTGGATGGCAACGCGGAATTCGTCGGGAACAGCTCTCAGCAGGCGAATTCTGCCTTCCAAAAAGCGCTCAGTGCGAACAAGACGGACGTTCGTGTTTCGTCCATTTCGGTTGACGGAACTACGCTTCGGGCGCACGTGGACGCTGGTGTCCTGCCGGCGCATGGACCATCGCATGCGGAAGTCTTCGTTGTGGTGGCGCTGAACCATGCGGAATCGCAAGTTCTGGCCGGCGAGAACGGTGGGCACAGACTGACCCACGTGGGCGTGGTGAGAAGTCTTACAAAGCTAGGGACCGTTGACACGAAGAAGAGTTTTGACGCCGACGTTCGTCTTGCGTTGAATCCTACCGACGATCCGGCGAACTTGAGAGTAGTCGCCTTCGTTCAGGCATCGGGCCCGGGCAAGGTGCTCGGCGCGACTATGCAGCCAGTGTCCCGCTGACGTCAGATCTTCACACTCAATGAGCGCTACCGGGAATTTATCACCAACTGACGATAACTTCCGAGTAACGGACAGCGGGGCGCTGTCAGTGGTAGCAGAAACGGAATGAGAGTGAGATGCTGGCAGGGACGTTCCCGGCAGTCAAGGCCGCGGCTTATATGGTGCCCCTGTGCCCGTTTCCGAGTATGGCTCCGGTTTCTGGCGATCAGTGAGTTGGTGGCAGTCGGCTGACTTTAGTCAGCCGGCTCGACCCCGTTGGAGAGATTCATAAACCGATTCGCAACCGGGCCGGGTCCGTCTGACTTCAGTTGGAGGGATCACTCTATGCCGAAAGACCGTCAGCAACGAAGCAAGCGAAGGAAGACCATGGGGAAAGTGGATGCGACCGAAGGACTTCCGCCACTGAATGTGAATGCAGCGGGGATTGACGTGGGAAGTGCAGAACATTACGTAGCCGTGCCCACAGACCGCGACGCAGAACCGGTACAAAGTTTCGGCAGCTTCACCGCCGACCTCCATCGGATGGCACGCTGGCTGAAGAACTGCCGAATCCAGACGGTAGTCATGCAAGCCACCGGCGTGTACTGGACGGCACTGTATGACGTGCTGGAAAGTTATGGGTTGGAGGTGAACGTGGCCCATGCGCAACACACCAAGACTCTGCCGGGACGCAAAACGGATGTGCAGGAATGCCAATGGCTGCAGAAGCTGCACACCTTCGGGCTTTTGAACAAGGCATTCCGGCCAGCCGAAGAGATTCGCGTGCTGCGCAGCTATCTGCGACAGCGAGAGAATCTGGTAGCAGCAGCGGCGATGTGTGTGCAACACATACAGAAGGCGTTGACGGAGATGAATATCCAACTGACCAACGTGATCAGCGACATCAGTGGTACAACGGGAATGGCCATCCTGCGAGACATAGTCCGGGGAGAACGTGATCCCGAGAAATTGGCGCGACACAAGCACGCACGCATTCGCGCCAGTCACCAGGAGATCGCCCGCAGTCTGGAAGGAACGTGGCGCGAGGAATTGCTATTCGTGATGGGGCAGAGCCTGGAACTCTACGACACGTATCAGGAAAAGATACATTTATGCGACCAGCGAATCGACGAACATATGCACCGAATGGAGGCCAAAGTCGATCCCGCCAGCGAGCCGATACCGGAACCAACTCGTCGTGGGAAAGGTTCGCGCCCGCGCCAGCCGCACTTTGATCTGCGCGGGCATTTGTACCGTATCACCGGCGTAGACCTGACTCAGATTGACAGCATCGACGTCCAGATTGCGCAGACGGTGATATCGGAGGTGGGACTGGACATGAGCCGGTGGAAGACAGAGAAGCACTTCGCTTCGTGGCTCGGCTTGTGCCCGGATAATCGTACCAGCGGCGGCAAGGTGCTCAAGCGCGGGACCCGGCGCGTAGTGAATCGGGCGGCCACCGCTTTGCGCCTGGCGGCCTGGAGCCTGATCCGAAGCCGAAGTGCCCTAGGCGCAAAGTTTCGTCGCCTGCGATCCAGACTTGGGGCGCCCAAAGCGATCACAGCAATGGCGCACACCCTAGCTCGACTGGTTTATCGGATGCTCAAATTCGGTCACCACTACGTGGATCAGGGAATCGAGTACTACGAAGCCAAATATCGACTGCAACAACTCCGTTGGACAGCTAAGCAGGCTGCAGCCCTCAACATGCGACTCGTTCCACTTCCAGACGTTGGTAGTTGAGTTTCTGGAGAGTGGCAACCCGACCCGTGACGGGCGGAATCGCTGGTTTTGAGCACTATTACGAAGGCGTTGCACAGTAGGCTGGACTCGCCAGTGGCCTTGGCTTTGCACCCATGTCCTCGTTTGAAGAAGTAAGAATGACGATGGGAAGATGCTTGGTGCGTTCATCTGCGCGAATTGCTTTGAGAACCTCCAAGCCACTGACCTTGGGGAGATTGAGGTCGAGCAGTGTAACTGCCGGCAAGTCACTGACATCCCTTTTCGCGTGTTTGCCGCGCCCGAACAGATAATCGAGGGCCTCGACCCCGTCGCGCACGCGAATCAGTGGATTGGTGATCTTTGCGCGGTGGAATGCCAACGCCGCCAGTTCGGCATCGTCGTCGCTGTCCTCCACGAGTAGGATCGTCTGCTCTTCGATTCTCATGGAGTATCTCCTAGCGTGAAAAAAAAAGTGGCGCCCTCATCGACGGCCGCCTCGACCCAGATACGGCCACCGTGTCGTGAGACAATTCGCTGCGCGGTAGCCAGGCCGATTCCGGTGCCTTCAAACTCAGAATTCTGATGCAGCCGCTGGAACGGTGCGAAGAGCTTGTCGGCATACGCCATATCGAACCCCGCGCCGTTATCCCGAACGTAGAAAACAGTCTCGTTGCCCTTGTCCTCCTGGCCGAATGCAATCCGGGCCTCGGGGCGTTTCGCCGTGTACTTCCACGCGTTTAAGAGCAGGTTCACGAGGACAATCGTTGTTAGGCGCGCGTCCCCCCGTGCGATAAGTCCGTCGGCGATCTCGATGGTAACCTTGCGCGAGGGCTCTCTGTCCTGGAGTTCGGCGACTACGCCGCGTCCTAGTTCTGCCAGACTGATCGGCTCTTTCCGCAGCGCGATGCGGGTTATGCGAGAAAGGTCAAGCAGGTCGTCAATCAGCCTGGACATCTTCTGAGATCCGGTCCGGACCCGGTCGAGGTAGTGACAAGCTTGTTCGTCAAGCTTCCCGCCGTACTTGTCGAGCAGCATCTTGCTAAATCCGTCGATGGCACGCAGTGGAGCCCGGAGATCGTGGGAGACTGAGTAACTGAAAGCTTCCAGCTCTTTGTTGGCCGTAGCCAGTTCTCCGGTGCGTTCCTCGACTCGACGTTCCAATTCCTCATTGAGTCGACGAATTTCTTCCGTGCGCTGGGCCACGCGGTCTTCGAGTTCCAGCGTGAACTGCATTAACTCGGCATTGGTGCGCTGCAACTCCTCATGTGCCGCCCGGAGCTGCGTCGTTCGTTCGTCGACACGCTGCTCTAGTTCCCACGACAGCGCCATGAGTCCGCGGTTGGTCTCGGCCAATTCCCCTTGGAGGGCGCGAATGGTTTCGTCGACAGCCGTCGACGGTTGTTGTAAGTCGTATTTGGTCACTCCGCTAGCCATGGCTCCTGGCAGTTCTGCCGACTCGACCTATGCTCTCTCGGGCGCCCTCGGTAGGCTTCCCGCGCTCTTGACCACAACGACAGTGGCATCATCGGCCTCCCGCGCAAATGCATGCAATAACTCCTGGGCGGCCACCGTGGCTGACGCCTCGGCGAGGTGAGGAAAGTCGCTCCACCGCCAGTGCGTGCTCAGTCCGTCCGAATAAAGCGCCATCACATTGCTCGGTGCCCAGCGGTGCTGCGTAACCACTGGACGCCGTGCGGTCAAGCCCAGGATTCCGCGCGGAACGACGAAATTCATCGGTTCCGGACTGTCGAACACGCGAGCTTCAACGTTGCCAACGCTGGCGAATGTCAGCGTGCCCTGCCCCCAGTCGAATCGCGCGAGCCCCATCACGACACCACGAGTTGCACGACAGGTGCGAGCCACCCCAAGAAAAATGTCGGCCAGTGGCTGGTCATAATGACGCTCGACGTATTGCCGCGCAGCCTGAGCTGCGCTGTAGGCAAACTGTCCGTGACCTACACCATCGATTACACCCACCAGCGCACTCTCTCCCCATTGCTGAATCACGAAGGTGTCACCATTCACGGGCATCAACGGGCAGGGACGTGTCGCGACGCCAAACACAAGCGGACAGGCCAACGCAGGGGGCATGTCGAGTCGTAACCATCGCTTACACACAATGCTCGTGCCCGCGCCCGAACGGGAAGCGACGTCAAATTCGTCCATCAGCCGGTTGACGGCGCCCAAGCCGCAGCCCAGACTCCCCGTCGTAGAAAAATCGTCGGCGATAGCCTGCTCCACATTGGGGATGCCGGGCCCTTGGTCTTCGGAATCGATCTGAATTCCGGTCTTCCCAGCTTCCTCGATTCGCCGCAGCCGCAAGACGCCGTTCTTCGCGTGCTTGACCAGATTGGTGGCCAACTCGCTCACAACCAGCGTAATTTCCTCTACGGCCCGCTTATCGAAGCCGATTGCGGCGCTCATGGACCTGGCCATCAGCCGGGCTGCGCTGAGATCGCCAACATCTGAGATCGGGATGGCTTCCTGTACCAGCGTGGCGCCTGTCATGTTCCCTTCCGCCACTTCTTCGCCGTAATCTTGGTACCTTTCCCCGCTTCGGACTCGATTTCCATTTCGTCCATCAGGCGTTTGGCGCCGGGCAAGCCAAGGCCCAATCCGTTGCCGGTGGTGTAGCCTGGCTGCATGGCCTGGTCGATGTTGGCGATGCCCGGGCCATGATCCTCAACGATCAACTCGAGCCCAACTTGGTCGGACCGATTCACCACCCGGCACCGCACGACCCCGGAGCCTGCGTACAGAAAGACGTTCCGTGCCAATTCAGACGCCGCCGTAATAATGCGCGTGACATCCGTGATCCCGAAGCCCACCCTGATCGCCGCCTCCCGAACAGACTTGCGCACAACTACGATGTCAGTTTCTGTCCTGAGGGCAACTTCTTCGGGAAAGGAATCATTCATGGCTTTTGCACCGGTTGGGATCCATCGCGCAAGATATCAAACGCACGATCTACCGTCAGGGCGGTCCGTGTCTTGCCCAGCGTCAATCCGAGTTGGGTGATGGTAATGGCGACACTCGGCCGCATCCCGCTCAGGATCGTGTGACCACCCATCAAACCGACCATTCGCGTCGTCTCAGCAATCACCCGGGCGAAAAACGAATCCAGCGATTCGACGGCCGAGACGTCCAGGACAACCCCCCTGGCTGGCGACCGCTCCATCGCCAGCAACACCCTCTGCTGGAGCGCCGAGATAGTCGCGTCATCCGGGTCGGCAGGCATCGTGACCACGAGGACGTCACGGACCTTGATGATCGAAAGAGTTTCCTCCGTCATTGCACGTCTCTCCTACCGGCTTCCGTTGGCACTAACCACCTGCAAGTTCAGGAGGTTCAGCGCCACGCGAAAGCCTGCCGCAAGCGTAGACCGGGTGGTGATCTCGCCCAAATCGACGCCGATGTGTGCGAGCGTTTGCGCAATCGCGGGGCGTACACCTGTCAACACCGCTTGAGCGCCCAGCAAGCGCACCGCAGTGGTCGTTTCGGCCAGGTGTTGAGCTGTGCGCGTATCGATGGTGGGAACACCTGTGACGTCCAGAAGGGCCACGGCCGAGTTCGTCTGCACAATACGTTCCAGCAGCCCTTCCATGAGCTTCTGAGTACGTCCGCTGTCAAGCGTGCCGATCAGCGGCGCCATGAGTACGCCGTCCCAGATCTGAATGAGCGGCCTGGAAATCTCAAGAATTTCGCGCGCCTGCAGAGTGGCTTTCTCTTCTGCCCGCTTACGCTCGGTCAAGTCGCGCATCACTTTGCCGAAGCCGCACAAGGCCCCGCCTTGGTCGCGCAAGGCGGTAATCACCTCGTTCGACCAGAATCGGGCCCCGTCTTTCTTGATTCGCCAACCTTCATCTTCAGACCGACCTTCTGCTGTCGCCACTTTCAGTTCCATCTCCGGCTTTCCGCGCTGAACCTCTTCCGTGGGAAAAAAGCGGGAGAAGTGTTGGCCGATGATCCCACTTGAGCGATATCCCAGGATGGTCTCTGATCCTGGGTTCCAACTGGCTACCCGACCATCGGTATCCAGAATGATGATCGCGTAGTCTTTCATGTTTTCAACGAGCATGCGAAAGTGCTCTGCGGTCGTCTGCAGACCCGGGCCGACTCGGTTACCCGCTGAACTTCTCTCCAGTGTGCTTCCTTCTGTGCTCTTGCTCATGGTCACCCTCTTCTTTAGTTATGCGTTCTACGCTCTACGCGACGAGCCAGTCTTGTGCATGACTCCGCTGTCGACACACACTTGTGCGCCGTTGGGTTCTAGATCGGCTAGAGGGCATGACTACTTGAGTCGGTTCTCGGACGCGCAGGGTGATGGCCGTTCATCAGGCCGTAGCCGGATCGACGATTCTGGGCGGATGGTCAGCTAACCGGAAACTATCCATTGACGGGCTGCTAGGAAGTTGGCATACCACTTCAAGGCCACACAACTTTAGTTAGCCCTTATGTGGGGAAAGCCCGGACTAAGAGCTGTCCTCGCCAACCTTGAGCACGGCAAGGAAGGCCTCCTGGGGGATGTCCACGCGACCGATGCGCTTCATGCGCTTCTTACCTTCCTTCTGCTTTTCGAGGAGCTTGCGCTTGCGCGAGATGTCGCCTCCGTAGCACTTGGCAATGACGTTCTTGCGAATGGCGTGAACGGTTTCGCGGGCGATGATTTTCGCGCCAATGGAAGCTTGTATCGCCACTTCGAACATTTGCCGGGGAATGAGTTCCCTCATTTTTGAGACCAGCGCTTTCCCACGCTCGTAGGCAAAGTCGCGATGCACAATGATGGAGAGCGCGTCCACCGGTTCTCCCGCCACCAGGATGTCGAGTTTCACCATGGGCGACTCCCAATAGTCGGCGAGGTGATAGTCGAGTGAAGCGTAGCCGCGCGAAACGGACTTCAGCCGATCATAAAAATCGAGCACGATTTCGTTCAGCGGCAACTCGTAGTGCAGCATCACGCGCGACGAACTGACGTACTCGAAGGTCTTCTGCTTGCCGCGCTTGTCCTCGACCAATTTCAAAATGCCGCCCACATATTCTTCGTTGGTCAGAATCGTAGCCAGGATCACCGGCTCTTCCACCTTGGCAATCTCGCTCGGGTCGGGCCAGCGCGAAGGATTATCCACCTCGATCAACTCGCCATCTGTCTTGGTGATCTTGTAGCGCACGCCGGGGGCGGTCGTGATCAACTCCAGATTGAACTCACGCTCGAGGCGCTCCTGGATGATCTCCATATGCAGGAGGCCGAGGAAGCCACAACGAAAGCCGAAGCCGAGCGCGACCGAACTTTCCGGCTCGAAGAAAAAAGATGAGTCATTCAGCCGCAGCTTTTCAAGCGCCTCGCGTAACTGCGTGTGCTGGTGCGCGTCCACGGTGTAGAGTCCGGCGAAGACCATGGGCTTGATTTCTTCAAAGCCGGGTAGCGCCTCGAACGCGGGGTTAGCATCGTCGGTGATGGTATCGCCGATTTTCGTGTCGGCGACGTTCTTGATGTTCGCGATCAGGAACCCGACTTCGCCCGCTTTCAGTTCGTTAATTTCCGCTGGCTTGGGCGTGAGTACGCCGAGAGTTTCCGCATCGAAGGTCGTCCCGTTCGACCACAGGCGGATTCGCTGGCCTTTGCGCAGCGTTCCCTGGAAGACGCGAGTCAGTATTACCACGCCGCGGTATGGGTCAAACCAGGAGTCGAAAACCAGCGCCTGCAAGCGGCTGTCGGGATCTCCTTTTGGCGGCGGGATGCGCTTCACAATCGCTTCCAGCACGTCGGGCACGCCCTGGCCGGTCTTGGCGCTGATGAGCACGGCGTCGGTAGCGTCCAGCCCTACCGCGCTCTCGATCATTTCCTTGGTACGCAGGATGTCGGCGCTCTGCAGATCAATTTTGTTGATGACAGGAATAATTTCGAGGCCGTGATTGATCGCAAGATAGGAATTGGCCAGAGTCTGCGCTTCGACGCCCTGGGAGGCGTCCACTATCAGCAGCGCGCCTTCACACGAAGCCAGCGATCGGGAGACTTCGTACGAAAAATCAACGTGGCCGGGCGTATCGATCAGGTTGAGCTGGTAAGTCTGGCCGTCCTGCGCGGTGTACATCATGCGCACCGCGTGGGCTTTGATGGTAATGCCGCGCTCGCGCTCCAGGTCCATGGAGTCAAGCACCTGCGCCTGCATTTCTCGCGCTGTGAGCGATCCAGTCAGCTCCAGCAGGCGGTCCGCCAGCGTCGACTTTCCATGGTCGATATGCGCAATGATCGCGAAGTTGCGGAGGAATGCGGCGTCCATACCTGTAGGGGGCAATCTTTGATTTTAACAGGCGGACCTGACCCGATTGACTTACGGGTCGTTCCCATCCTCGAAGCGCGGAGGGCGGGGCAGCGTTGCTGTATACTCCGGCGGAAGATGTGGGACCGCTCTGAGTCCTTAGGACCTTATGTTCTGGAAGAAGAATAAGCCGAGGGCACCAGCCGATGAGGAAAGCTGCGCGAATGCTCTTTTTCACGCACTTGCCGAGAGCCTAAAAACGGACGGTCGCATAAGAGCCGAGGACATAATAACAGCCGCCGCCAGCATAACCGGCGAACTATGCATTGAGGCCGCCGGTGACTTCAGTCCTCGGAACCATCGGTTTGGGCCGGGATCCCGAGTGTTCTCGGAGAAGGTAAACGAATTGTTTTCGGGGAACTCGACCAACCATGACATCGAGGCGGTACCTGCCGAATCGATTGTGGGTATTCTGAGAGACAAGGTCTTGGCCGCTGGATACACCAAGTCTGATTTACCGTCCCTCAAGTCGATTTTCGAGCACTTCGCCGCCGACATCGGCAAACCGTCCGACTGGGGGAAGGTGCCTTTGTCGGTAGCAGCGGACAATAGGCCGCTCGTTCTTCCCTTGCGGGTCGCATATGAAACACGATCCACGGTTGACCGCTTGTTCCAGCCGCTTACGAATCCTCAAGAGAGGCTACGAGCGGCGGTGCTCACATTGTCACACGTGCTGATCGTGGTTCAGCAAGCTATCGACAAGAAGATTGCCCTACTTTTGGCGTTGGAGACGGTCAATGGTATGGCCAAGACCGCCCCAATGACAGATGAGGCTATGGCTGCAGCAAACAAGAAGAGCGGCGCCCAATGAACGCCAGTGACCACTTGACAGTGGTCAGTCAACGTTTCCGCGAGAATCTGGGTCGATGATCGTTCTCGCCTCCGCCTCGCCGCGCCGCCAGGAGCTTTTGCGTAATGCTGGTATTGCCTTCACGGTACAACCCGCCGACATCGACGAAAGTCCGCGCGATGGCGAATCGCCTGTGGATTGCGCGCAGCGGCTCGCCCGGGAGAAAGCGCTCGCAATTTCTCGTCGCCGTCCTCAGGATTGTGTTCTCGGGGCAGACACCATCGTCGTGGTCGACGAAAAAATCCTCGGTAAACCTCGCGACGCGGCCGATGCTGCCCGCATGCTACGCCTGCTCTCGGGACGCACGCATGAGGTGATTACCGGCGTGTGCCTGGCCGGTCCAGTTGCCGGCGGCCAGCGGGTCCGCGGAGAACTGAGAACTGAGAACCGGGAACTGAGAACTGCCTATGAGACCACGCGCGTAACCATGTGTGAAATATCTGACGAGGACATCAGCGAATACATCTCGACCGGAGAGCCGATGGACAAAGCGGGTGCCTATGCTATCCAGGGCATGGCGTCGCGATGGATTCCGCGCATCGAGGGCGATTACAGCAATGTGGTGGGATTGCCGGTAGCGTTGGTATATCGGATGTTGCAGGACCGGCGGGAACTCTGACTTACGCCTGCACCCGGCAGCACAGGAATCGAAGCAAGCTTCACCGAGGAACTAGGTTTTTTTCTCTTCTTCCTCTTTTTTCTTCGCCCCTTCGTCTTCTTTCATCGCAGATTTGAAGTTCCGCAGTCCCTCACCAAGGCTCTTTCCCAGTGACGCGAACTTGCTGGGGCCGAAAAGCAGAAGCGCGATGCCGACAATGAGAATCAGCTCCGGCAAGCCTATTTTACCGCCCATATTCAAGCCTCCTCAATCGGTCCGCGGACTATGCGCGTCGAAACGCGCAAGTTACACCATCAAAATTCTAGGCCTCCGCCCGAAAGGAGTCAAAGAGGAGCGCAAGTCTGTGTACCTTCGCCAAGCGCTCACCAAGCCACCCCGTTCGCAGTCTATTCTTGAAATGGCAGGTTCCCCGGAGGTTGGGCTCATCATGCACAAACGTTGCACGCTGGTGCTGACGCTAATTTTTTTCTCACAGAGCTTCTTCCTCGTAACCGCTCAAAACACAGCTCAAGCGCCAGCAGCATCCGGCGAGCAGCGCAAGACCAGCGAGCCCTACACGGGCGACCTGTCGATCTTTGAGTCTCCCGGTCGAGACGAGCGCCTTCAAATCAATCGTGTCATGGACATCTTGCGCATTGCGCCGGGCAAGACGGTGGCCGATATCGGAGCCGGATCGGGGTGGTTCACGGTGCGCGCCGCAAAACGCGTGGGCGAAGCTGGTATCGTCTACGCGGTAGACATCAACCCGGAGGCGATCCGCTACATCGGCAACCGGACGCAGAAAGAGCGGCTAGCCAATGTGAAGCCGATCCTCAGCAAGCCGGATGACCCGTTTCTTCCCGCAGTTGCGGTTGATGCCGTGCTGCTGCTCAAGACCTACCACGAGGTGGGGCAACCGGTTGTGCTGTTGCGGAATCTGCGGGCAGCGCTGCGTCCCGGCGCCAAGGTTGGAATCATCGACCGCAACGGAAACGGCGAGAACCATGGAGTCGCCCGCGATGTCGTGATTCGCGAGGCCGCTCAAGCGGGATACAAACTGCTCGAGCAATATGACTTTGTGAAGGGCGACAAGATGGACTATTTCCTCGTGCTCGTCCCCAAAGAATAGTTCTTCACGCGCTTTCGATCATTCCCGCCAACAACAGTGCCCGTCGCGGTAACTCGGGGATCACAATGAACTCATGCACGGCGTGTGCGCCCTCACCCACACCGCCCATCCCATCGAGCGTCGGGATACCCATGCCTGCGGTGAAGTTTCCATCCGAGCCGCCGCCGACCGCAGCCTCTTGTAGCTTCCAGTCGATATGCTTCGCGATTTCCTGCGCCTTTTCATATAACGCAGCGACTCCCGCAGTCCGTTCCATGGGCAGACGGTTGATGGCGCCCGCCATCTCAAGCGTGCAATGTTTGTCGAAGGGCTTCAGGGAACGCAGTTTGCGGTCGATACCGGCGGCTTGCTTTGCGCTCTTGATGCGGACGTCAAGGTCGACGGAAGCTTCGGCGGCGATTACATTCGTCCGCGTCCCGCCTCGAATCACGCCCGCATTCACCGATAGCCCCCGCCGAAGATCGTTCAGTTTGGAGATCGTCAACACCTGGCGTGCGAGTTCGAGTATGGCGCTATGGCCCTTCCCGGGATCGAGCCCCGCGTGGGCCGCGACCCCCTTCACCTTCAACTTGTACTCGCCTACTCCTCTACGCGCGGTCTTCACCGCTCCGCGCAGTCCGGCAGCGGGTTCAAGAACAAGCACCGCCGCGGATTCCTTCGCCAGGGCTTCCGTGATCTTCCGGGAGGATGCGCTGCCTACTTCCTCATCCGACACCAGGAAAACCGTAACCGGCCGGGGCAATCCATCATGCCAAACGTGCAGGGCCTCGATCGCATGCAGCATCAGAGCGATGCCAGATTTCATATCCAGGACGCCGGGCCCGTGCAGCCGATCGCCGGCGATGCCGCATAGCATGGTCTCAAGCATCCCCAGCGGATATACGGTGTCGAAGTGACCCAGCAGAAGTACCGGCTTGGCATTTGCCCGTCCGGAGAAATTGATCTGCACGTGATCGCCGAAATCGCGGACGTGATGCAGCTTGGCAGCGCCGCCCAGCGCCTCAAACTTTTCCGCGAGGAGACTGCCGATGCGATCGGTCGCCGGCTTGTTATCGCTGGGGGATTCGATTTCCACCAGTTCGCGGATCGTCTGCACCATTTCCTCTTGCTTTCCCTCGAGATAATGCAGGCGGTCATTCCAGCGGACGTTCGTCACGGCGCTTCCATGGTGGTCTTTTTTCGTGCGATCTTTTTTGGGACGTTCCGTCTTCTTGCCTGGCATTTATCCTCTTTCTAGTTGGGGCTGAGCTAGCATGAGTGGTGGGTAGCACGACCGAGCGTTGGCGCAGCGCGGTACAGTATAATCTTCAAGCCGTTTGAGACGCACTATGACTGAGAGCACTGGCCCTGTGACGGAAGCACCTTCTCCTGCAACCAAGACGGGGCTGGATATCCACGACATCCTGAAGATCCTGCCGCATCGCTATCCCCTGCTGCTCATCGATCGTGTGCTTGAACTGGAGCCCAGGAAACGCATTGTCGCCATCAAGAACGTGACCATCAATGAGCCGTTCTTTGTCGGACACTTTCCTGGCTTGCCGATCATGCCCGGCGTCCTGATCATCGAAGCCATAGCCCAGGCCGGTGGCGCGCTGCTGCTTACCGAAGTTGAAGACCGAGCCGACAAAGTCATTTTGTTTACCGGTATTGAGCGCGCCAAGTTTCGTCGTCCCGTGAGCCCCGGCGACCAGTTGCGGCTGGAAGTGGAAGTGACGGCATGGCGGCCTTTGCACCGCACGATTGCCGCGAAAATGCGCGGCATCGTATACGTTGCCGGGAAAAAAGTGGCGGAGGCCATTGTGTCATGCCGGCTGATCGACAGTTCGCGCGGACGCGCCTCTGCTGAGGATGGCGACAGCGACGGAGACGCGGAATAGCGAAGCTAGCGTCGCCCTCCATGAGCGTTCACTCCACCGCCATCGTCGATTCCCGAGCCAAGGTGGCCGCATCCTGCAAAGTCGGGCCCTACTGCGTGATCGGCGCGGATGTCGAACTCGGAGAGCGCTGTGATCTGATCTCGCATGTCACCATTGAAGGGCCAACGCAAATCGGCGTCAACAATGCTTTCTTTCCGTTCTGCGCCATCGGAATGGCGCCGCAGGACACCACCTATGACGGCGAACCCACGCGGCTTGAGATTGGGGATCACAACGAAATCCGCGAATGTGTGACCATTAATCGCGGTACGCTCAAAGGCGGGGGCGTCACGCGTGTCGGCAGTCATGTGCTGGTCATGGCGTACGCTCACGTCGGACACGACAGCGTGGTTGCCGACCACGCCATGCTTGTTAATGGAGCTACGTTGGCCGGTCACGTGTCCGTGGAAGAGTGGGCGGTAGTGGGCGCGCTTAGCGCCGTGCATCAGTTTGTGCGCGTCGGTGCGCATTCTTATATTGGCGCCGGGGCCATGATCACTCAGGATGTTCTTCCCTTCTCGGTGACCTCCGCCGCACGCGAGACGCATGCCTACGGAATGAACCGCGTGGGCCTGGAGCGCCGGGGTTTTTCGAAAGAGCGCATCGCCAAGATCCAGCACGCCTACAAGATCCTGCTGGCGTCGAAGATGAATACTTCGCAGGCGCTGGACAAGCTGAAGTCAGAAGGCGCGCGGGGTGACGATGTAGATATGCTGGTCCGCTTTATCGAGACGTCAGAGCGTGGGGTGATTAAATAAGGTGGCTAGCTAGAAAATTGGATCGGACCTTACAACAGCAATGGAGCAAATGGATTCGGACAGGGAACTCCTGGCAAAAGTTGTCAGCGCCATCGAGGAAAAAGACTTCTTTCGGTCTGCTCTCTTGAACGATACGTTGGACGACTGGAATCTAGCGAGGGATCTTGGTGCATTCCTTGTTCGCATTCTGCCGGACTCGGAGGTTATGGGCCATGCTCTTCTGACGAGGGCTTACAGGCATCTGGGTAACCCACAACTTGCCTTGGATGAATTGAGGCGATGCCGCGTTCTGACCGCGAACCGAAAACTGGAATCGTGGGAGTTAGAGATGCTCGGTCCGTTGTTGGTAAAAGAAGAGAGACTGTTGTCTCGAGAATCTGCAGCGACCGAACCCGGTGAGCTGTAGGTAGTCGCCACCCCTATGCAACGCATCGGCCTGATCGCCGGCAACGGCAAGTTCCCCTTCCTGGTTCTCGACGCCGCGCGCGCGCAGGGCTATGAAGTCGTCGTCGCAGCGATCAAGGAAGAGACTTTTCCCGATATTGCGTCGCGCGGAGCGGCCGCAGTCCACTGGCTGTCGCTGGGAGAGCTCTCTAAACTGATCGACACTTTCAAGCAGGAAGGTGTGCACCGGGCCGTCATGGCCGGACAGGTCAAGCACAAGCAAATTTTCTCCAGCATCCGGCCCGACTGGCGGCTGGCAAAGCTGCTCCTCTCTCTGGCCACGCGCAATACCGATGCCTTGCTCGGAGGAGTAGCAAAGATCCTGGCTGACGAAGGCATCACCCTCGAGAGCTCCACCTGGCTGCTTGAACCGCTTTTAGTGAAGCCGGGCGTAATCACTCAGCGGCCGCCCACCGAGCAGGAACACAAGAACATTGAGCACGGACGCACCGTGGCCCGCAATCTCGCGCAGCATGACGTCGGACAGACGGTGGTGATTGCGGAATCTGCTTGCGTGGCCGTCGAAGCGATGGAGGGCACCGATGCCACCATCGAACGCGCGGGCCAGATTATGCGTTCCCTGCACGACGACGCTTCAACCCTCAGCCGCGGCCTTACCGTGGTGAAGATTGCGAAGCCCAATCAGGACATGCGCTTCGACGTCCCCGTGATTGGACTCAAGACCATCGAAGTCATGCGCGCGGCCGGCGCTACTTGCCTGGCGCTGGACGCAGGAAAATGTCTGCTGCTGGACGGAGCTAAGATTGTCGACGCCGCCAATGCCGCCAGCATTGCGGTCGTTGCTGATTGAAGAACGCTGAAGAAGAACGCTAACTGAGCTTGGGGAGATTGATTCCATGGCTGTAAAGCTGCAAATGCCAACCACAGAAGCCGCACGCATTGCCGACCAGCTTCGCCGGGCGTTCGATGGTACTGCCTGGCATGGACCTTCGTTATTGGAGCTTCTCGAAGATGTGGACGCCGCGACAGCTGCGGCCAAGCCTCTACCCAAAGTGCACAGCATCTGGGAACTTGTGTTGCACGTCGCAGCTTGGGACGCGGCAGGTTGCCGCCGGTTGAGCGGAGAGACGGTCCAACTTACGGGCACCGCGAATTTCCCTGTCGTTCCAAGACCCGCCGAAGCCGCCTGGCGCAGAGCCGTCGCTCAGGCCAAGCGCACGCACGATGTGCTGGTGAAAGCTGTAGCGGCCCTGCCCGACTCTCGCCTGCGCGAGCGCGTTCCGGGCAAGAAATACGATTTCTATTTCATGCTGCACGGAATCGCGCAGCATGAACTCTACCACGCTGGACAGATTGCCATCCTCAAAAAAGCGCAGTCTCGTGCCGGCAAGTAGGGCCATGCTTACCACTTTTTGAAGATCACCCCAACCGCGGCCACGATCATCGCGAACCCTGCGACGTGATTCCATCGCACCGGCTGTTTCAGGTAGAGCACCGAGAACACCGAGAAAACTACTAAGGTGATAACCTCCTGAATCGTTTTCAGCTGCGCCGCGCTGAACTCGTAGGAGCCGATCCGGTTGGCCGGGACCTGGAAGCAATATTCGAAGAAGGCGATTCCCCAACTGACGACGATCACCTTGAAGAGGGGTACCTCGCGGAACTTCAAGTGTCCGTACCACGCAAACGTCATGAAGATGTTCGAGATGATCAGTAGCGCAATCGTCCTCATCGGGCGGCTAGTTCCTTTCTCGCAGTGAATTGTGGGCGAATCGCGGACCAACCTTTGGTCCGTAAATCAGGAGCTTCGTCTAGCTATCCAGATGCTCTTTGCCCGATTTCCGTTTACAATTCGTTTCCGGCATCTGCTACCGAGAATTCTTCTGCCATCTCAAGATCCAATTCCCGTTGCGGTAGTGGGCGTGGGCGTCTTCGGACGAAACCACGCCCGCGTCTACAAAGAACTCGAACAGCAAGGGGAGCCTGTCCGCCTGCTGGGAGTCGTTGACTCCGATCTCGATCGCGCCGACCAGGTTGCCCGCGAGTTCGGCTGCCGAGCCTTCGGCACCGTTCGTCAGATGGTGACCACGCATAGTGAAGTTCGTGCTGCTTCGGTGGCCGCGCCCACGGTTCATCATCTTGCCGTCGCTCGCGACCTCATGGAGTCCGGCGTTGATGTATTGATCGAGAAACCGCTGGCGGCAACTCTCGCTGAGGCCGAGGAACTTGTCCGCCTGGCGGCCGCACACAAGAGGATTGCGCAGGTTGGTCATCTCGAGCGCTTCAATCCCGCGGTCCGCGCCACGCTCCCACTCCTCACGCAGCCCATGTTTTTTGAGGTACACCGCCTCAGCGTCTTCACGCCGCGTTCGCTGGATGTGGACGTCGTCCTCGATCTGATGATCCACGATCTCGACATCGTCCTCGCTTTCGCGAACTCCCCGGTCAAGGAAGTTCGTGCCGTGGGCCTGCCAATTCTTTCCGGCAAAGTCGACATCGCGAACGTCCGTCTGGAACTGGAATCAGGCTGCGTCGCCAACTTTACCGCGAGCCGTGTTTCCACCGAACGCGTGCGCAAATTACGTTTCTTCCAGCCGCGCCAATATATTTCTCTCGACTATGGTCGCCAGGAAGTCCTGGTTTTCACCGTCGGCCCTCACGGAGAAACTGCCGGCGCACCTTCGGTGAATCCTCAGATTAAGGTGGCGAAGCCGTCCGTCGCTTCCGAAGAACCCCTGCATGCCGAACTGAAAGCCTTCCTGCACGCCGTCCGGAACCGTTCGGCGTCGCTGGTTCCTCTGGAGGATGGTCGCTGCGCGCTTGCCCTGGCCCTCGATATTGTCTCTGCGATTCGCGATCACGGCAAGAAAGTTGACCTCGCAACCATGGCGAAGTGACGAACTGAACCCGCTGCGTAGCCTTGGCTCCAGCCATATTACAAATGTTTACACACCTAAGTCGCAGCCCCTTGGTTGCTCAGCAAATTCCCGCTAAAGATGCGAAAATAGAGGTAACTCAGTCGTGATGCCAGCTCGTTTCATCGAATGACTGGGCCGAATGTTTGGCCAGATGCAACGTCACGATTGTGATTCGTCTCTAATGACCCAAGCGTACTTAACCTAGCGCATGCCGATTACACAAATTCCATTCCAGGATCCAGTAGCTCCTCCGGAAAAACCACAGCCGGAGCAACTCGGCTTGTACGACGCGCGCGGCTGGGAAACCGCGTATCGCGACTTAGACGCTCACGTGCCGCACCTGCTCATCCAGCTGCAGGATGATCTCTCCCGTTCGCGCCGTCGCGAAGCAGCCTGGATCTCGATCATCACCCACCTGGTTTTGATCATCCTGGTGGTCAACTTCCAAAAATTTGAGAAGTACATCCCCTTCTGGCATCCGGCGGTCGTCCTTCCGTCACAGAATGTTAACAATAAGGACGTAACCTTTCTCGCGCTTCCGCCCGACATGCAGAAGGTTCAACGCAAGCCCAACACCAACGTGATGTCCGATAAAGATCGCATCGCGACCTCGCGCCATCCAGAGCTTGATCCGAAGGAACTGCGAAAGATTCTGGCTACCCCGCCTCCGGGAGCTCCTGCGCCGAGTGGACCGCGGATGCAGCAACCCGCGACGCAGCAGCCTCCAGTGACCGCGCAGAACCAGCAATCCTCGCCTCAGCCGCAACCGGGCCAGCAAGGGCAACAGCAGCCCAACAGTCCAAACCAGACGGCGCAGTTGCAAGTGCCCGCGCAGCCCTCGAGCAACAACAATCAGTTCAGCAAGTATGCCGCGGCCATGACGCCCGGAGCACAGATTCAGGAAGCGGCCCGCGGGGCGGCGGCCAGGCGCGGTGGAGGAGGCGGACAGGAAGGTGACTTTGGCCTGGGCACGGGCGCACACGGTCGACAAACCGGAGCTCTCGAGATTCTTAGCAATACGCAGGGAGTGGATTTCGGTCCTTACCTGCAACGCATTTTGCAGGAGGTGAAAGACAATTGGTATCGTCTGATTCCTGTATCCGCCGAGATGAAAAAAGGGAAGTTGGCGATTGAGTTCGCTATCACCAAAGACGGACAGGTCGCGGGGATGAAACTGGTTGCGACCTCGGGCGACCCTCCGCTCGATCGTGCTGCCTGGGGCGGCATCACTGCGTCGAATCCATTTCCCCCGCTGCCCACCGACTTCAAAGGGCCTTATCTCGCGCTGCGTTTCCGTTTCTACTACAACCCGGACAAGTCGGATCTGGAATAGCTCTGCAGACCCGTCAAAGCCGACGGCCAGCCGCAAAGCACAGATTCTCTACCAAACCCGGCAGCGGTTCTGATTCACCATCGCCGATCCCGCTTTGCAATGAAAGGCTTCCTGGAATTCCGGCATGTTTGAGACCACGCCATTAGTCCGACTTTTCTCCGGGGAGTGCGGATCAACCGTCGCTCGCAGCCGCTTGTTTTCGTCGCGCTCGTTCGCGCACCAGCTCTGACCGTAGCCGACGAAGAATCGCTGCTCGGGAGTGAGTTCGTCGATCGCCGGCAGCTTCTGTCCTTTCGTGTCGTCCTTCCACGCCATGTAAGCCAGGATTAGCCCGCCCACGTCGGCGACATCTTCACCCAGCGTCAGTTTGCCGTTGATCTTGATGTCGTCAATGATTGTGTACGTCGAGTACTGGTCTGAAACGCACGAGGCACGCTTCACGAACTCTTTCTCATCATCCGGAGTCCACCAGTCGCGCAGATTTCCTTGCGCATCGAATTGCCGGCCTTCATCGTCGAAGCCGTGCGTGAGTTCGTGGCCGATGGTACCGCCGGTGTTGCCGTAATTCGGCGCGGCGTCCGAGGCCGGATCGAACAGCGGCGGCTGCAACACGCCCGCAGGGAAATTGATGTCGTTCATCTGCGGATTGTAGTAAGCGTTCACCGTCGGCGGAGTCATCTCCCACTCTCCATGATCGACAGGCTTGCCGATCTTTGCCAGTTGCCGGTTGAACTCAAATTGCCGGGCCCGCAAGACATTGCCAATCTCGTCTCCGCGGACGATCTCGAGCTTGCTGTAGTCACGCCACTTGTCGGGATAGCCGATCTTGTTGGCCACTGCGTGTAGCTTTTCGATCGCACGCGGCTTGGTGCTCGCACTCATCCAGGGCGACGAATTGATGTCCTGGGCCATTGCAGTCTCAATTTCTTTCACCATTTTGAGAGCCTGGCGTTTGGCCTCGCTGCTGAAATATTTGTCGACATACGCCTGTCCCAGAGCCTCGCCCAGATCGTCGTCTACATCCTCAGTGCAGCGCTTCCAGCGCGGCTCAATCTGCTCCGCACCTGAAAGAATTTTTCCGTGGAAATCAAAGTCTGCATTGACGAATGCGGGGGGAAGAAACCGGGCATTGGCTGACACCAGATGCCAGCGCAAATAGGTCTTCCAGGACGCCAGGTCTTCCTTCTCCATTTCTGCGTTGAGGGCCTTGAAGAAGTTAGGCGAGGCTACATTCAGGTCTGTTAGAGATGTCAGTCCAACTCTGGCGAAGTACGCCTGCCATGGAAAGGATGGAGCCAAAGCTTCAAGTTCGGCGGCCGTCATCTTGTGGTAAAGCTTCTGCGGGTCGCGCCTTTCCACCCGCGTCATGGAGCTCTGGGCCAGAGCGGTTTCAATCCGCATCACAGTCTGGGCTTCGGAAGGCCGAGCCCGCCCTGATCGGTGACGGCGATCACTTGCGCCGAATTCTTCGCGTCTTGTTCGGAGCCGAAGCGAAACAGCGTGCTGCGCCGATAAGGCAGGAAATACGCCGGGTTGGCCACGACCTCCGCCAGGTCGGTTTTCGACTGCAAGCCGTCAATCTTCACCAGATAAGGCTCGAGTGGCTTGATGCCCGCCGCTTCTACCGCCTTTTCGTCCATGCAAGCGGCGTAGTAGTCGCCAATCTTCTGGTTGGCAGCGTTGCGCGCCGGCTCGGGGACAGACGCCGTCTCTAGAATTCCACGCAACTGCGCTGTGTTTTCGTCCTGCAACTTCCCGTAAGCGCTCCAACTCGACTGATCGGGCGGGATCGGATTCTTCTTCATCCAGCCGCCGCACGAGTAGGTATAGAAGTCCGTGCAAGGATCCACCCTCCGATCCATCGACGACACGTCAAGCACCGGCTGAGACTTCGCCGTGCCCGCAGACCGCTGTCCGCTAGCCAGAGAAAGGCTTGATGCGACGAGAAACGCAACCAGACTCACGCGCACAATTGCCATAAATGAATACCCTCTTCCTGTCCGCTTTAACTCTTCCGCAGATGGATCGATCCATCTCCCGTCCGGATCGTCATGAGACTTCCGCCACCATTGATCTTGCCGTGGACATCGTTCTCACGAAGCTTTCCCTCGGTTGAGACCGGGATGTCCAGATCGATGTGGCCGTCGCTGGTGTGCAGGTCCACATCGGCAGCCAGAGTTTCCGGAATTTCCAAAGTAACGCTGCCGTCTCCGGTCTCCAGGCGCCAGCCTGCGTTCAGCGAAGACCCAGCCGCCGCGCGCACTTCGACGGAACCGTCGCCCGTCTTGAGCTCAAGTTCGTCAAACCGCCCGTTGGCGCGAATGTGCCCATCCCCAGTGCTCGCCCGCAACTTGCCGTCGACCGCATCGATCAACTGCGACCCATCGCTGCTGCGCAGATCCATCTCGCCTTTGAAGCTGCTGACTTCGATCTTGCCATCCCCGGTGTGCAGGTTGACCCGGCCTCCGCGCGGCATGTGGATGTCGATGTCCACGCGGTGATTGCCGACACCGAATGTCAAATTGTGGTGAGGATAGCGCACTTCGATTTCGACCGTGTCGCCGTTCTGGTGGTCTTCCACCCGGATGCCTCCCTCTCCAATCTTGTAGTGCGTCGTGATGACCTTGGCCTCAATCGTGTTCTGATCCCAGGTATGCACGCGGATGTTGGCGTCCGAAGTCTCCACTCGAAGGTCCGGCTTGCCGGTAAGGCTGAACGTTTTCGACCACTCGTCGGCGCGCGCACGCAGCCCAGTTGCAAAACACAGAACGAGAACTACGAACCCAATGCGTTTCATCGAAACCCTCCCGCCGGGCGAGCACACTTCCACCCAGCCTCTTAGACGTGGTTACGCGCGGTTCGTGAGAATGGTTCCATGGAAATTCAGTCGACTACCTTCGGAAGTCCGGCCAGGCGTAGGCCAGGCGGATCAACGTTCGTTCTGAAAATGGCACATACAACAGCCCCGCGCTCGCCGCAAAAGCCGCTCCCAGCCCGATCTTCTGCATGAGCAGAAACGGCGCGATGGCCCACAACTCGTCGAGCGCCAGAACGAAGGGGAACATCTGCCGGAATTTTTCCCCCAACCGCTGGTAGTCAAATCCCACAGCGGACATCAAATAGCACCGTAGCGGGATGCCCACCCCCGCAGTCACCATCACCGCCGCGACCAGCGCAGTCGCCGCCCATCGCGGAAGAAACGAATCCGCGATTTCGGCCACGGCGTGCAATCGAAAAAGCGCGGAGACGTAAAAGATCAGGTACATCACTTGGATCAGCACAAAGAGTCCGCGCGTCAGCCCGCGGCGCGGGATGGGGACTTCGAGCTCGGGATGCAGCGCAACTGCGGGGGCGGAAGGCTGCCCGGCTTCAGCTTGCTTGGTATCCAGTCCCGCCGTACTCGCACTAGGGAGGCGGTGTGATGTCGTGTCGCCTCCACTCGCTGTCCGGACGTCGTTTTGTACCGGCGCAATAAAGCGATATCCCCTTCGCGCCAGCGTCTCCACGTATCGCGGACTGGAAGCTGAATCGCCGATTACCTCGCGCACTTTGTTGACGGCGGTATTCAGGCTGTGGTCGAAGTCCACGAACGTGTCGGATGGCCACAGCTTCTGCCGCAGTTCCTCGCGCGTGACCACTTCTCCGGCGCGCTCCAGCAACATCGCGAGTACCTGAAACGGCTGCTCCTGTAGGCGCAGCTTCACGCCGTTCTTTCGCAGTTCGCCCGCGCTAAGGTCGAGCTCGAACACGCCAAAACGGACAATTCGGCTGTTGGATTGCGGCAGAGGCATGGACGACGCCGTAGTGTAGCACCATGGCTCGCGTAGAGATGCCCGCGCTCATGCGTTGGCCCGAGCGAAAGTCGGATGTTTTGTTTCACAGTGTTTCCGGGTCAGGTCGTGGAGAGACAAAATCTGCGACGAGACATTCAGCTCCCAGCGGCTGAAGCCGAACATATTTTCAGCCCCTTACGGCACGACTGAAGCCGTGCCCTGATACGAATCGGAGTCTTTCCGCAGCCTCTGAAGTCCTGCCCTGGAGACTTCCGCAATGTGTTCAGGCAGCATCAAATTATGCAGTTTGAAGAATTTTACCTGGCCGGCGCTACAATACTTTCGTGCCCGCGACCGAGCCCCACCACGACACCTCCGGCAAGCGCCACCGGCATGCGATTTATGCCACAGAAACCGCGGGCCTGTTGCTGATCGCATTTCTGCTGCTGGTTCTTACCGTGGTTCGCTACTGGCACGACATTCACTGGAGCATCCACTGAAACTGAACGCCGTGCACGCCGATCCGCTGCTTGTGGTCGTGCTCGGCCCTACGGCAAGTGGAAAGACGGCCTTATCGCTGGCTCTCGCGGAACGGTTCCAGGGCGAGATCGTGAACTGCGATTCGGTCGCCATGTACCGCGAGTTTGAAATCGGCACCGCCAAACCCGGCGCTGCCGAACGCGCGCGAGTCCCTCATCATCTTGTCGATTTCGTGGACCCGGCGCATTACATCACGGCCGGCGAATATGCCCGCCAGGCGCGGAAAGTGATTGCGGAGGTCAGCTCTCGCGGACATTTGCCCTTCGTTGTCGGCGGCACGGGACTCTATTTACGCGCTCTACTCGAAGGTCTCTTCCCCGGACCACAGCGCTCCGAGGAACTCCGTGAGCGTTTGCGCGAACGTGCCGCTGCCCGGGGCTCGACCTACCTCTATCGAATACTCGGCCGCCTGGATCGCGCTGCTACCGAAAAAATTCACGCCAATGACACGCCCAAATTGATCCGCGCCATCGAGGTCTGCCTGGCCTCGCGTCAGAAAATGACAGAACTCTGGCAGCAGCAGGGACGCGACCCTCTAAGCGGCTTCCGCATTCTGCGCCTTGGACTCGACCCCGAGCGCAATGATCTGTACGACCGCATCAACCAGCGGGCGCAACAAATGTTCAACGGCGGCCTAATCGAAGAGACCCAGAACCTGATGCAGAAATACGGCAGAGTCGCCCGCCCGCTGGCCTCGCTTGGCTACAAACAAGCGGTGCAGTTTGTACGAGGAGAACTCACCCGTGAGCAAGCTCTGCAGGCCGCCCAGCAAGCTCACCGTAACTACGCCAAGCGCCAGCTGACCTGGTTCCGTCGCGAGCCCGAAGTGAAATGGCTGAACGGTTTCGGCGACGATCTTAATATTCAACGCCAAGCCGTCGCTCTCGTCGTTGCCGTCCAAAGAGATGAGCCCTTCGGCCGCGTTTGACGGCTTTACCACAGAGGACACGGGGGATCACAGGGTAGATCCCGCCTTTGCTAGTCGAATCACATTTTAAATCTTGCGGTGCCGCCTCTTCTGCTATCGTTTCCAGCTATGCCTCGCATCTTCTCTGCCGTATTGCTTGCACTGACGCTTTCTCTCCCTACTTTTGCGAAGGATAAAGACAAGTACCAGCGCCCCGGTCCCATACATCTCACTCGCGATGGCGAGAAGTGGGCGCAGAAGACCCTCCACAAGCTTACCCTCGAGGAAAAAATTGGCCAGGTCTTCATGGTCTGGTGCCGCGCCAGCTTTCTGAACGTAGAGAACCCGGAGTACCTGCAGTGGCGTGACGCCATGCAGAAATACCACGTCGGCTCCTTCGCCATGACCGTCCACGTCGATGGCCCTTTCCTACTCCGCAGCGAGCCCTACGAGGCGGCCGAGCTGCTTAACCGCCTGCAGCATGATTCCAAGATCCCGCTGCTTTTCGCGGCGGACTTTGAGCGTGGCGTGGCGACGCGGCTGATGGGAACAACCGTCTTTCCCCACGCTATGGCCTTCGGAGCCGATGGCAAAGAAGCAGATGCCGAGGCCTTCGGCCGTATCACCGCCGAAGAAGCCCGCACCATCGGCATTCACTGGAATTTCTTTCCAGACGCCGACGTGAATTCCAATCCCGTGAATCCCATCATCAACACGCGTTCTTTCGGCGAAGACCCTAAGCAAGTCGGCGATCTGGTCACGGCCTACATCAAGGGCGCGCACCAGGCCGGCATGCTCACCACGGTGAAGCACTTTCCCGGTCACGGTGACACTGCGACGGACTCGCATCTCGGTGTCGCCAGCGTAAACGTAGATCGCGCCCACCTCGACTCGATCGAGCTGCCACCTTTCCGTCAAGCCATTCAGGCCGGCGTCGACTCAGTCATGGTGGCGCACGTGACCGTCCCGGCGCTCGATCCCGACCCCAACCACGTAGCCACCATTTCACCGGCGGTAGTCTCGGACCTGCTCGAAAAGCAGCTTGGATTCAAGGGCATCATCGTGACCGACGCTCTCGACATGGCAGGCCTCACGCATCTGTTCGCCAACAACATTGGCCGCGCCGCCGTTGAAGCCTTTAAGGCCGGCAACGATCTCTTGCTCATCCCCGCCGATCTTGGCGCCTCCTATACCGCCATGCTTCAAGCCGTGCGGTCGGGCGAAATCTCTCCCGAACGGCTGGATCGCTCCGTGCTCAAGGTACTGAAAATAAAGGCGTCCCTTGGTCTGCAGGATGCCCGCCTGGTGGACCTGAACGCGATTGCCACCGCGGTGGGCAAGCCAGAAAACCTGAGCTACGGCCAGCAGATCGCGGACTCCGCCGTCACCCTCGTGCGCGACAACGGAAAAGTGCTGCCGCTCAAATCCCAGGGAACCGTCAAGGCCGGACTTCCGTATACAACACAAGAAGAGATACACAACCGCGTTGTGGCTGTGATCTTTTCCGACGACGTGCGGACGGATTCGGGACGTGCCTTCGGCCGGGAATTTCGCGCCCGCATCCCTGACGCGCACGTGATCTATGTGGACCCGCGCGTCGCCGCCGGTATGACCGACGAGGTAATGAAGACCGTCGACGAAGCGCAGGCGGTGGTGGCCGCAGTTTACGTCATTCCGACGGCGGGCAAGGTAGGGAACTCGGTCGCCATGGCCGATGCGACCGGAACATTGCTGCAGCAACTGCTCGATCACGCTGCGGAAAAGACCGCGGTTGTCGCCATGGGGAATCCGTACCTTGCAGCCGATTTCCCCAAAGTTGAGAATTACATGTGTACATTTTCGAACGCGACCGTCTCGGAAGTAGGCGCCGTTAAAGCGTTGTTCGGCGAGATTGCCATTCACGGCCATCTTCCCGTGAGCATTCCGAATGTCGCGGTGCGTGGCGCAGGAATCGAGCGCCCCTCACAAGTTGCCAATGGAGGAACTCCATATGCGCACAAGTGAATTTCGGATCGCTAAAGGTTGGACGAGTAAGCCCCTAGGATTGAGTCGCCTCTTCGCTTCGGTTGTCGCTCTGCTGCTCCTGCCCGCCTGCAGCGTCAACGTCAGGAAAGAAGGCAACGGACAGGATAAGCAGGTCGACATCAAAACTCTGCTCGGCGGCATTCATGTCAGCAAGGATGCGGACGTCGCCGATACGGGCCTTGCCGTCTATCCCGGTGCTCACCTCAAGGAGAGAGATTCCGGCAACGGTAAGAGCGCCAACGTCAACATCTCTGGCTTCGGTTACGGGGTGAGAGTCATTGCGTTGGAGTATGAGACCGACGACTCGCCCACCAAACTCGTCGCCTTCTACAAAGACCAGCTCAAAAAATACGGCAGCGTTCTTGAGTGCCGTACTTCGAGCCACCTCGACGTGAACATGAAAGGGTCCAGGTCGGACAAGGAATCACAAGAGCTGACCTGTGACAGCACGCACGGCAACAACATCGAACTTAAAGTCGGCACCAAAGAGAACCAGCACATCGTCGCCGTTGAACCCGAGGGCAAAGGCGCCAGCTTCTCTCTGGTATATGTCCGTACCCACGGCAAGGACGCAGACATCTAGCGCAAAACTCTGTCATCCCGACCGGAGCGGAGCGAAGCGAGCGAAGTGGAGGGGACCTGCTTCTTGGCAGCAAAAGTTTAGTTCGCCGCTCTGCAGGAGGTGTCCATGTTTCGATCTATCGCATCACCCCGTTCCATTAAGGCCAGCGCTAGCTCCCGTCTAATCCTCACTCTCGCCTTCGCCACGGCTTTGGCTTCACCCACTTTGGCCGCCGGACCACAAAAGCCGGAGAAGGACAGCCAGGAGAAACACCTGGACATTCGCAGTTCCTCCGGCGACCTGCATATCGGGAACGACGCCGATGCCCGCAAGATGGGGTTGCCGCTCTATCCCGGCGCTCGCCTGAAGCACGACGACAACAACAACAACGCCGTCAATCTTGGACTTCTAACCGAAGCATTCGGAATAAAGCTGGTGGTCGCCAGCTACGAGTCGGACGACGCCCCCGCCCAGATTGTCGAGTACTATCGCGAGAAGCTAAAAAAATATGACAAGGTACTCGAGTGCCACACCCACAAACATGGAGGCGATGTGGATGCCGACGCAGACAATGACAAGGACGGCGACCAACATTCCAAACCACTCAAGTGTGAAGGCGACAACTCTGGCCCAGTCACCGAACTAAAAGTCGGAACCGAAGACAACCAGCACGTAGTAGCAATCGAGCCGCGCGATGGTGGTAAACGGGCGACCTTTGCGCTGGTATACGTCCACACCCGCGGCAAGCAGGGAGACATCTAGAGACTTGCGTGCAACTCTGATCGGCGGCAAAGCCCCGCGATTTGTGTGAGGGTATGCCTGCACAGAGGCTGCGGAAAACTTCGTGTCCGGATTCGTATCGGGGCATGACTTTAGTCGTGCTGCAAGTGGGCGAATAGACGTTCAGCTTCAGCCGCTCGGTTCGAATTTCTCGGACTCCGGAGTTTCCAGTCCACAACGGAACCCTCCTACGATTCTCGCTTCCTTGCGCTGCCGCACGCCGTGCGGTACTTTCAATCCAGCCCTTCTCTAATCTCTGATGGACCATCCTTGCTACAAGTGCGCACAGCTAGTCGAAGATGGGGTCCCCTTCTGCGCCCACTGCGGCGCACCGCAAATTCGCGTGGCCATTCCTGATCCATCCCCGGCGACTGTATCTTCGGGCGCTGAAGCGGCCGCGCAGGGCAATCCGGTGCTGCCAGGCTCCGCGAACACGCCGCTGGCCTACCTGCCGACGAGGTGGGTTGGAACGCTGCAGCCCTGTGCGCTTGCGGCCCTGATCTCTGTTTTACTCATAGCTCTGGGCCTTAATCCCTTCGTCGCCATGCTGGGCGCCGGAATTCTTGCTGTAATCTTTTCTCGCCGCCGCAGCCCAGAGATTGTGATCAAAGCCGGGACGGGCGCCCGTCTTGGCGCCACCAGCGGCCTGTTCTGCTTTGGCATGTCCGCCACGCTGGAAGCGATCCGCGTGGCCGTCCTCCACGAGGGACCCAAGGTCACCAACGCGATGCTGCAAGCGATTCAGCAGGCTGCCGCAAAAACCAACGACCCGCAGGTGACGGCTGCGCTCGAGTACTTCAAGTCTCCTCAGGGCCTGGCTGTCATGCTTCTGTTTGCTCTCGTCTCCGCTTTTTTCGCCTCGATTATCCTGGGAAGCATTGGTGGCGCGTTGGGTGGGGCCTTTCTAGGCCGTCGTGATCGGTCGTAATTTAGTCGTACCTGTCTTGCCGCTCCCACTGCCGCACGCGTATGATGCAGCGTTCACATCCTCACGCGATGAATAAGCTCACACGCGGTTCGCTGCTCGGGATCGAACATCTCGACGCGAAGGACATTCTGGGCCTGCTCAACCTCGCCCGCCGCATGAACCCGTTGAAGGCTCGGCCGCTGCTGCGCGGCAGGCGCATCGTGCTCCTGTTTTACGAGGCCTCCACGCGGACGCGTTCCTCGTTCGAATTCGCGGCGAAATCGCTGGGCGCCATGACCACGCTGGTGCAATCCTCCGGTTCGAGCATCGAAAAAGGGGAGTCCCTCCTCGACACGGGCTACACCTTGCGGGCAATCGGCGCCGATGCTATCGTGCTTCGGCATCCTTCCGCAGGCGCTCCCTACCTGATGGCGCGCCACCTCGATATCCCAGTCATCAACGCGGGCGACGGCATGCACGAGCATCCCTCACAAGCCCTGCTCGATGCTTTCACCATTCTCGAACATAAGAAATCGTTCAAAGGTTTGCAGGCCACAATTATTGGGGATATCTATCACAGTCGTGTGGCCCGGAGCGCCTGCCATCTGCTGACTAAGTTTGGAGTGAAAATAACACTCTGCGGTCCTCCCGATTTCGTGCCCGACGTTGCAGCCACGCTCGTGCCTGCACTACGCATCACACGCCACATCGAAGACGCTCTGCGCGGCACCGACGTGATCATGCTGCTGCGAATGCAGAAGGAACGCCTGGCGGGACATAAGATAAGCCTGCAGGACTACATTGCGCGCTACCAGATGACCACCGCACGGCTGAAGCTGGCGAAACGCGAGGCTATCGTGATGCATCCTGGCCCCATCATCCGAGGTCTCGAGTTGACCGCTGAGGTCGCCGACGGTCCGCAATCCGTAATCTTGGACGAAGTTCACAACGCCGTGCCCATGCGCATGGCAATATTGGCGCGAGCGCTGGGGAAAGCAAAATGAGCCACGGATTTGCACGGATCAACACGGATTCTGACCGGAGTGATGCTCAAGACGCGATCTGGGCCCAGGCAGAATGCTGAGTGCTGAATGCTGAATACTAAGAACCAACGCCGAGATAGCTCGAGCATTCTCATCAAAGGCGGACACCTCATCGACCCAGCCGCCAAAATCAACGCGCCCATGGATGTCCTCTTACGTGATGACCGGGTCACCGAGGTAGCTCTGCCCAATAAGATCCGCGGCACGGCAGACGAAAAATTCGACGCCCGCGGCCTGATCGTGTCTCCGGGTTTCATCGATCTGCACGTCCACCTGCGCGAGCCTGGTCAGAGCTACAAAGAAACCATCGCCACAGGAACCGCCGCTGCCGCTGCTGGAGGCTTTACCTCAGTCTGCACCATGCCCAACACCGCGCCCGTGGTGGACACCGCCGAGTTAGTGTCATGGCTGCGCAGTTCCGAGCGCGGGGCCGTGGTCAATGTATTCCCCATCGCCGCCGCCACTCTCCACTCTCGCGGCACAACGCTGACCGACTTTGCCGCCCTGCAACGCGCGGGAGCCGTCGCCGTCACCGACGATGGCAAACCCATCCTCGAAGACGAGGTCATGCGCATGGCGTTGCGCCTCGGCGCCGACCTGAGTTTCCCTGTTGTGCAGCACGCCGAAGACACACGCCTCACTGAAAACTGTTCTATGCATGAAGGCCCCACCAGTTTCCGCCTCGGCCTGCGCGGCATGTCCGCCGCCGCCGAAGCTGCCATCGTCGACCGCGACGTCAGTCTCGCGCAGCAGATTCGCGGTTCGCGCTTGCACGTAGCGCATCTTTCCACCTCGGACGCGCTCAAGGCCGTGCGCCGAGGCAAGCGCGCGAAGGCCCATGTGACTTGCGAGGTCACGCCGCACCACTTCACTCTGCTTGATGAAGACGTGGGCGAGTACAACACCAATTTCAAGATGAACCCACCCCTGCGCTCCGCGACCGACCGCGAAGCCATCCTGGTCGCGCTCGCCGACGGCACAGTCGACGCCATCGCCACCGACCACGCCCCTCACGCCACGCACGAAAAGCAAGTCGAATTCGACCGCGCCGCCTTCGGCATCACCGGACTCGAAACCGCGTTAGCCCTGGCCATCACCAAGCTTCACCGCCAGCACAAAATCCCACTGTTGCGAATCGTCGAACTCTTCACCGCCGGCCCCGCGCGCGTCTTCGACCTCCGCGGACGCGGGTCGCTAATGCGCGGCAATTTCGCCGACGTAACGATATTCGACCCCAAGAAGCGCTGGACCTTCGAAGCCGCAAAGTCCCGTTCGCTGTCACACAACACCCCGTTTGATGGCTGGCGGTTAATGGGGAAGGTCGTGGCGACAATCGTAGGCGGGAACATCGTGTACCGCGCGGATTGAAGCTCCCCGAGGTTGGTATGGGAACGGCTCGTGTGGGGACGGGCGCTCTCGCCCGTCCAGGTCGAGCGAAGCTCGGCAGTGTTCTGCCTCAGTCGCTAGGGACCGGCACTCCATCCAAGGTCGCCATCAGCCCACAATTCGCATCCTCTTGCCCACTCTCCCCAGCACCTCCAACGCCTGCTCCAACTCTTCCTTCGTGTGTGTCGCGGTCATGATGGTGCGGATGCGCGCCTTTCCTTCCGGCACTGTGGGGAACGCGATGCCGGTGCCGAGTACACCCTCTTTGAACAGTCCGCGGGAGAAGTCCATGGTGAGTTTGCCGTCACCGATGATGATGGGCGTGATCGGACTCTCGCTGGCCGGCGTCGAACGTCCGCCGATGTCGAATCCCAAGAGGGCCAGTTCTTTTTTCCAGAAGCGCGTGTTCTCCCAGAGCTTCTCCATACGCTCGGGTTCGTTTTCTAGAACCTGGAAGGCGGCAATGCAGGTTGCCGCCACCGATGGCGGATGCGAGGTCGAAAACAAGAACGGCCGCGCCCGGTGATAGAGAAAATCAATCAGATCGCGCGTCCCGCAGACGTACCCGCCCAGCGCGCCAATCGCCTTCGACAGCGTTCCCACCTGGATATCCACGCGCCCGTGCACTTTGAAGTGATCAATCGTGCCGCGCCCGTTGCGGCCGAGAACTCCAGATGCGTGCGCGTCGTCGACCATCATGATAGCGCCGTATTTTTCAGCCAGATCGCAGAGCGCGGGGAGCGGACCGATGTCGCCATCCATCGAGAACACTCCGTCGGTGATCAGCAGCTTCTTGCCCGGCTCGTCTTTCACGCTGGCCAGTTGTTCCTCCGCGTGTGCGATGTCTTTGTGGCGGAAGACCAGAATCTTCGCCCGCGACAACCGTGCGCCATCAATGATCGAGGCATGGTTCAGCGCGTCGGAGATGATGAAATCGTCCTTGCCCAGCACCGCCGACACCGTTCCCGCGTTGGCCGCGAAGCCCGACTGGAAGACCACGCACGCCTCCACATTCTTGAAGCGCGCAATCTTTTCCTCCAGCTCCATGTGGATCTTCATGGTGCCCGCAATCGTCCGCACCGCGCCCGACCCCACACCGTATTTGCGCGTCGCCTCGAGCGCCGCCTCGCGCAGCTTGGGATGCGTGGTCAGTCCCAGATAATTGTTCGACGCCAGGTTGATCACTTTCTTGCCATCAAAGGTGCACACAGTCGCCTGCTCGTCTTCCAGCACACGCAATTTGAAGTAAGTGCCCTTGGCCTTGAGTTCGTTGAGCTGGTCAGTGAGATACGAGAGCGGATTAGTGCGGGCTGCAGTGGTCATGAGAAAACCTCGCCTCGGATTAACACGGATTCACACTGATCAAAAAGCAAATGATAAAGTCTAATACCGGCGCGAGAAGAAGAAACACTTGAGGATCACAGCCCGCGGGTTTAGTGCCGATCCGTGTAGATCAGTGTAAATCCGTGGCAAAGGGCCTTTAGAATCTGTCAACAATCACCTCACCCCGTTCGGATAAACCAATATCTTGCTGGCCTCACCTGTCTTCAGCCGCTCCATGGCCTTCGAGAAATCCTTCATCGGGATGCGGTCCGTGATCACCGGGTGCAGATCGAGCTTGCCGCTCTTGAGCAGGGCCGTCATCTGGTACCAGGTCTGATACATGCGCCGTCCGTTGATGCCTTGCACCGTGATGCCTTTGAAAATAATGTCTTCTGAAAAATTCAGGGAGATGGGCTTCGAGGTCAGGCCGAGCAGCGAGATTCTTCCGCCACGCCGCACAATGTCGAAAGCGGTTCGAATCGAGTCTGGATGCCCTGCCATCTCGAGCACCACGTCCACGCCCAGTCCGCTCGTCTTGTCCATCACAATCGCGCGGGCATTTTCTTTCGACGGATCGAGCACGTAATCGGCCTTCATCTGGCGGGCAATCTTGCGTCGATGCTCGTTGACCTCGATGGCAAATACCGTGGTCGCACCCACCGCCTTCGCTACCGCAATCGCGAATAATCCAATCGGTCCACAGCCTGTGATCGCCACGCTCTTTGCCGCGATCTCTCCCGCCAACACTGTATGCACCGCATTCCCCAGCGGATCGAGAATCGAGGCATACTCCTGCGGAACGGCCGGGTCAAGCTTCCAAATATTCGATTCCGGAATGACCACGTATTCGGCGAAAGCCCCGTCCGCATCCACGCCAATGATCTTAACGTTCTGGCAGATGTGAGCCTCGCCGGTGCGGCACTGCAGACACTTTCCGCAAGCAACATGCATCTCGGCGGAGACAAAATCGCCCTCTTTTACGCTGGTGACTTCGTCGCCAAACGCTGCCACCTCGCCACAAAATTCATGCCCAGGAATCAACGGCGGATGAATGCGGTTCTGCGCCCAACGGTCCCAGTTATAAATGTGCAGGTCGGTTCCGCAGATGGACGCAACCTTGACCTTGACCAGCACATCCGTTCGCCCGAATGCGGGGACTTTCACCTCGCGAACTTCCGCGCCCGGCGCGGCTTCCGGCTTGACCACCGCCAGCATCGTTGTAGACATAAAATGACAACCTCACTGCGACAAAAAAGGGAGCCTCCACGGCCATTCTCAGCCCGCAGCCCCCTCAAAGCAAACGGACGATTGTAGCACTCGGAAGGACCCGATGACTGCACGTGGCTTACTTGTCCTTCGGCAAACCCTTCTCGAATGTCTTGGACAATTTGGTGTTGAGCTCTTCCGATTTGCCGCGGGCGATGCTCAGCGTTTTCCACTTGCTGGAACGGATGTGCTTGGCCAAGAATACGATCTGTCCGGTGTGCTGCGCGTAGTGCGCAATCTGCCGGTTGATGGCCTGCAGCACGGTGTGCGGCTCGCCGCGGATAGTGACCTTACGCATAAGATCCTCGGGCTCGAGCGACTCGATTGCTCCAAACACCCGCGACCAGCCTTCTTCCCACCACGTCATCACTTCCGAGCGGGTAGTGGTTGCGGTCATTTCAAATTCCTGGTCGCGATGACGATCGGGTTTCTCCCCGTCGGTGGTCAGGAAGTCGGTGAACCGCGAGCGCATGTTTCCCGCCATGTGCTTGACGATGACCGCGACGGAGTTCGATTCAGCGTCGAGCGTGATAAACATCTCGTCATCTCGGAGTTGCGCCATCGCGCCCTCGGCCAGTCGCTTGTGACCCCGCATCTGGCGGCGCGCTTCGTCCAAGTAGTGAGCAGCGGCGTCAGGCATGATTGCCCTCCAACGAATTAGATGCTCGCGCTGCTTGGCGGACAATCGGATACGCGAGACTCTCCTGCTACCGCGCCTCACCCCAGCCGCCGCCGCCCGGCGTCTCAATCCTGATGCGCTCGCCCTTGCGCAGACGCGTGCTGAATTTTCCCGGCAGTGCGTCGACCGAGCCGTCGAGGCGGATCACGCTCGCGGTCCCCGGCGCGCCATCACTGCCACCGGCTAGTCCCCAAGGTCTGTATTCACGGCGGTCAGAGAGCAGCGTTACCTCGCAATCAGTCAGGACTTCAATTTCGCGAACAATCCCATCCCCACCTCGATGCTTTCCGTTCCCACCACTGCCCTGCCGCAGCGAATACTGCCGGACCCGGAGAGGATAAGCGTATTCGAGCGCCTCCGCCGGCGTGTTCAGGGAATTCGTCATGTGCGTGTGTACGCCCGAGGCGCCGGCTCTGTCCGGCCGGGCTCCCATCCCGCCGGCGATGGTCTCGTAATATGCGAAAGGATCGCCCGTGCGCGGATCGATTCCGCCGATAGTCAGATTGTTCATCGTTCCAGAAGCCGCAGCCGGAATGCGATCCGGAACCGCCAGCGCCAGCGCGCGCAGGAGGACGTCGACGATTCGTTGCGATGTCTCTACATTCCCACCCGCTACAGCCGCCGGTGGACGCGCATTGACGATCGTCCCCTCGGGCGCAATCACCTCTATCAGCCGCATTAGTCCCGCTGTGGCCGGAACGTCCTCCGCCAGCAGACAACGAAAAACATAGAAGCAGGCAGAAAAAGTGATCGCCTCGACGGCATTAACGCTGCCCTCCACCTGTGGATCGCTACCGCTGAAGTCAACGGTGACAACGGGGCCTGCGCTCTCGGACCGGCGTGCCCGTTGCTTCCTTCCAACCGTCACGGTCACCGCAATCTTGACCGGCTTGCCGGTGATCCCGTCGTTGTCCAGAAAATCTTCCGCGCGATAGACCCCGGCCGGCACACGCTGCAGGAATGCGCGCATCAACTCCTCAGAATAGTCCAGCAAATCCTCAGCGGCAGCTTTCGCCCGGGCCACGCCGTAACGCGAACACACCTCCCGCAGTCGCTCGGCCCCCGTGTGGCACGCAGCGATCTGCGCACCGAGGTCGCCTTCGCGCTCCTCCGGAGTGCGCACGTTATTCAGCAACAGCGCGAGCACGTCCCGCTCGATCACGCCTGCCCGCATGATTTTCACCGGAGGAATTCGAAATCCCTCCTGATAGATCTCGCGGCACAGGCCCATCGACCCCGGATACGATCCGCCGACATCCGCATGGTGCGCCCGGGATGCAACGTAGAAATGCGGTTTTGCCTGGCGCTGCAGCCGACGGGACCCTTGTCCGCGAAGGCCCTTGCTCGTTTGGCCGCGGACCCGCCCGCGCGACTCCACATACACAGGCGCTACCAAAGTAATGTCCGGCAGATGCGTGCCTCCCCGAAACGGATCGTTCAGCATGACCATGTCCCCCGGCTCCATCGCGCATGCCATGATCGCCGCCTGCACCGACATCGGCATGGAGCCCAGATGCACGGGCATATGGTCGCCCATTGCGATTACTTGGCCATCCCCATCGAACACCGCACAGGAATAGTCCCGCCGCTCCTTGATGTTGGGGGAAAACGCCGTCCGCCGCAGCGCGGCGCCCATCTCCTCCGCGATGGAGTGGTAGAGATTCTTGAAGATTTCGAGTTCCACCGGATCGCGCCGCATGAGGCGCAGTCTACTACCAGCCGTTGGTCGTTTGCCGCTGCTTGGCGCCACTGATCGATGGTCGTGATCGTCGACAAGAGCCCTCCGCGTTCGCGGTTCGGCTGATAACCACCTGCCCTTTCAGCAGAAATCCGTCGCAAAACTGCAAAATTGTATTGACACTGCATTCATAGTGCCGCAATATCTTGGGTTATGGAGTCTTCTCCTACTACAAGTAGGGTTGACCTTTTGTAAAATGGGCCACAGACGTTAACTTCCTTGCAAGGGAAAATCGCTCACGGAGGAACCTTCATGGCAACGAAGAAGAAGGCAAAAAAGAAGAAACACTAACCGTCGGCGAGAGACCGCCATTCACAAATTCTCTACATCCATGCTCGCCAGGTGTGTCAAAATAGCCGGGCCACACAGCCATCCACCATGAGCACTCGGAAAAAGAATGCGGGCAAGGGAAAAGCGGACGAGGTCCTGATCCCCGACAAACTTTACTTCCGCATCGGCGAAGTGGCTACGCTGTGCCGCCTGCCGGCCTACGTACTGCGCTTCTGGGAGACGGAGTTCCCGCAACTGAAGCCGGTCAAGAGCAGTACCGGCCAGCGCATGTACCGCCGGCGCGACGTCGAGAATGTACTTCGCATCAAACAATTACTCTACGAGCGCGGATTCACCATCACTGGCGCACGGCAGCAACTGCGCTCCGAAACAAAGGTCGACAAGACACAAACGACCATCCCGTTCCCGGCGCACTCGGCCGCAGAACTGCAGCACATCCGCCAGGGCCTCCGCGAGATTCTGAACTTGCTCTCCACCCGGCGCACCGGGTAATCCTAATTGGCTGACCTGTTACACGAGGGCACGGATCTCCCTAAACACACGCAATGGTTGACCTGCTCGCTCCGTGGACCTAGAATCGCTGCTCCATGACAGCAGAGCCACTTGAGATCGAGCGCCTGGACGACGGAGTGCTGAGCCTGCATGGTCCCTTGACCATGGAGAACGTCCAGCCATTCATGAACGCGGTGCGCCGCGAGAGCGCTCCCACCATGATCCTGGATTTCACTGGTGTCCCGTATCTAGACTCCTCGGGATTGGGATCGCTGGTCAGCGCCTACACTTCTTGCCAGAAGTCCGGACGCCGTGTAGCTCTCACCGGCATCAATCAACGAGTCCTGAGGGTTTTTGAGATCACGAAGGTCGAGCCCATCTTTCTGATGTTCCCCACCGTGTCCGACGCTCTAGAAGCGCTCACCAACGCAGGTACTGCCTAGGTAACTTGAGAGGTTATCCCGCAGAATTTAATTAGGAAATACAGACGCTTTGAAAGGGCGTGGCTTCCAGCCGCGCCGCTCCGACGCCAAATCTAAAAATAAAAGGGCTTTAGCCCTGAGGGTGACCGCCTTATTTCGGACTTAAATCAGGAGCAGGGCTTCACGGGCTGCTGAAAGGGCGCGTTGCGGGCTGCGACTAGCGTCAGCGGCTAAAAGCCGCGCCCTTTCAAAGCGAAATCAAAACCAGCGCTTTCCCAGCGGGGCGCGCCTAGTCGCCACGGGCGCGGCGCGCGACCATTCTTCACTTCAGGCAGCGCGTTCCGGCGGGCTAGGCTTCTTGACCTTCCCGGCATTCACCGCGTCCAGCCGGATGCGACACACTCTCGTGGTTTCCATCACCAGGTCGCCGCTGGCATTGGCATTCTCGCCCGCCATCACCGATCCTGCCGCCAAAGCAAAACGCAGCGCGTCCGCCTGGTCATCAAAATAGAGAATCACTTGCCCGGCCATATACTTCTCCCCAGGGTTCCGACTTCGATCAGTGCGACTTCGACTCAGTGGAGCTTCGAACCTTACCATTTCGACGAATGCGGCGCCGGCAATGCCTGTCGTAATTGTCGGTGAGCGGCCCTTCTGGTTAAAGTGCTTTTCTTGGTACTCGTACCAAGTGTGTACTCGAGCACCTCGGGGCACATTCACGACGCCGATGATCTGTCGAGCATCCAAATTTAGGAGCACGAAATGAAACCTGGATTCCTTGCCGCCGCCGCTTGCGTTGTGCTGAGCATTTGCACGTCCTCGTCCTCAACCTCGGCCGCAAACGCAAAACTCTTGGGGACCTGGGAAGGAGAATCGAAGTGCACAGCAACGGACTCCGCCTGCCACGACGAACACGTCATCTATCGCATCGCGACAGTCAAGCATATCCCCGGCAAGCTGGCTCTGCACGGCTATAAGGTCCTGAAGGGCCAGTTGATATTCATGGGAACGCTCGATTGTCTGCATCATTCGGATCAGGCTACTCTCACCTGCACCGGCAACACGCCCAAGAAAGATACTTGGGAGTTCAAAGTCTCCGGCCGCCTAATGACTGGAACCCTTACCCGCGGAGAGGAGAAGGTCCCTTATCGCAGAATCAATGTCAGAAAGAAATAAGAAATAGTGGAGAAATAACGCTGGAAGAAACAAACGCTTGAAGAAATACGCTCGAAGAAATAACGCCTGCCTCCGCTTTAGCTAGCCGCTCGCACCCACCCCTTGGCCCCCAGACGCTGGCTCACAAAAGCCTCACCTTGCGGCACCGTGTGTATACCTCGCGAAAGATCTTGTCCAGCATCGGACTTCACGATGTAGCCATGCGCGCCAGTCTGCATGGCTTCCCTGGCTGTCTGGATTGAGTCGAATTGGTTCAGGAAGATGATCCGGGATTCGGGAGAAACCCGGCGAATCTGTCGTGCCGCTTCAATTCCGCTGATCCCGTGAAGCCTGATGCCCAACAGCACCACATCGGGCAGAAGCTCTTGAGCCTTAGCAATCGCCTCGTCGCCATCCGCGGTTTCGCAGACGACGCCCAGCGTCGGATCCCCGGAAAGAAGCGAGCAAATACTGCGTCGCACAAAAGCATTGTCCTCCACGACTAGAACTCGGTCCGGATGCATTTGCAAAGAATCTCCCCGCGCCGCGCCAATCTAGCAGTTTGCCGGAACGCCTCGATAGCGTTCGATACCCCAAACCCTGTAGGAGCTTCCAGTCAACACTTGAGTGCGAATCTTCCCGGTAGATTTTTCATACGAACCAATCCGGCTGGTGTCTAGGCTGTGTTCATAACTCCCTTCCATTTCCGTGCGTTGCAAAAGGAAAACCTGCTCGAAATATGGCTATCGACGTGCCTTAGTATTGGGCATGACCAACAGTGAAGAAAAAGATTGGCGTAAGCTTTGCGAGTTGGCCGCGAAAGAAACGGACCCCGAAAAGCTGTACGCTCTTGTCGAACAACTGAATAGGGCTCTGGAAGTCCGTGCACAAAGGATGCAGGGTCGAACGCCGGGCGACGGAAACAGAGGTCTACAAACTTCGCCGGATCGGCAAGAAGAAGGTCAAGCCTGAAAGTTGAGCCGTTTAGCGGGCGTGAGCGAAGCGGGAGCCCGCTGGCGAAATCCTAAGCGAAGCGAAGGATCCCGGGCCACTATTGCGGAAAGAATTGTCACGGCCCCTGCAGACGATTACTGGTGTAATGGCGGTATTTCGCCACCTGTCGAAAAGGTGGCAGCAAGCATCGACTTCCGCCTAGACGACCATTCGGGAACTGTTGCGCCTGCTCAAACAAGCTTTTCATCCAAGACTAGAGGACAGCATTAAACGCGGTTCTCCCCACCTCTCGTTTTCTATGGTGACACTCGAAACAGTTCACTGAGATTTCAGTAATGCAACGCGGACCGAATTGGCTGAGATCGATAGATCATGGCATCTGGCGATTGACGCCAGCGGAAAGATGTCATGGTGTAGGCTTTCCATACGAGAGAATCATGTTCAAGTTCAGACTTCTACAGTTGCCGCTTCTTCTCCTGGGATTGATTTCCCAGGGGAACGCGCAGTTCGCACACACCGACCACAAACAGATCGTCGATGCCGCTGGTAACCAACTCTCACTTCGCGCAACAAATCTGGGCAATTGGCTGGTGCCAGAAGGTTACATGTGGCTGTTCCAGGATGGCCCGCAATCCCCGAGTGAGATCCGCGCATTGGTGTTGGAGCTGCTTGGACCCGAAGGGTCGGCCGCATTCTGGCAGAAATATCGCGAGAATTACATCACGCGTGAGGACATCGCGCTCCTGCATCGGGCCGGCTTCAACGCCGTTCGAGTTCCTTTGCATTACAGCTTTTTTGAGAGCGACGACGCGGAAGGTTTCAAGCTGCTGGATCGGTTGATCCTCTGGAGCCGTGCCGAAAGTCTATATGTGGTCCTTGATCTGCATGCCGCGCCCGGAGGACAGACGGGCACGAACATCGATGACAGCGCTGGATATCCTTGGCTATACCAGAGTCCACAAGAGCAAGAACGCCTGATCGCCATCTGGCGGCGGCTGGCGATACACTATCGCGATGAGCCGGCCGTGCTCGGTTATGACCTGCTGAATGAGCCCATCCCGCATTTTCCCAAGCTGGCGCCTTTGAATTCTTCACTTGAACCGCTCTACAAAAAGTTGGCGGGCGAGATACGAAAGGTGGATGCTCGCCATATTCTCTTTCTCGGTGGCGCGCAATGGGACAGTAACTTTTCGGTCTTCGGCAAACCCTTCGACGCGAACGTCGCCTACACTTTCCACAAATATTGGACGGCGCCGGATGAAAGCGTACTACGGCAATACATTGATTTTCGCGAACGTTATGATGTGCCGATCTGGATGGGCGAGTCCGGGGAGAATACCGATGAGTGGATCGCGCAATTCGTGAAAACGCTTGAAAAAAACAACATCGGATGGGCTTTCTGGCCGTACAAAAAGATGGAAAAGTCGTCGGCGGTTGCCAGCATTATCCCGCCCGCTGATTGGGGAAAGATCGTGGAGTTCGCAAAGCTTCCACGCGGCTCGGCCCACGTGGAAGAGCGACTGAAGGCGCGGCCTGAACAGGAAACGATCACCCGTGCTTTCGCCGACTTGCTGGAGAGTGTCCGGTTGCAAAAGTGTCGCGTGAATGAGGAATATTTAAAAGCGCTCGGGATGAAGTCTGATCTCGCGCCGGTCAGTGCGGGAGGATCGGCGAACTAAGCAAGTCTTCAATTATTTTTTGCTCGTCGTTTCATGGTAATTTCAGTGGCACGAATCGCGGATGACGGGCTATCCGACAGAAATCGAATTACTTCCTGTTTGCCGGCAACACATCCAGAATTCGAAAACCCTTCCCAAACGAGCCGCTGAAGGAGAACCGGATAGATTTCGCGCCGAGTGCTAGTTGAGCTCCCTAACCCAGATATTCCGGAAACTGATCGGCTCGCTGGGATCACCGTGCGCCTGCAGCTTAATGGGCGCGGCATCGTACTTCTTGTAAAAAGGCTGGCCGATATATCGCGTCTCGCCCTTCAACTCAAAGTGATTCTGCACCAACACGCCATTGAAAAAGACCGTGACATACGCGGGAGTTTTCAGCGAGCCGTCGGCATTGAAGATTGGGGCGGTCCACAACACATCGTACGTTTGCCACTCCCCAGGCTTGCGACTCGGGTTTACCAGAGGAATGCCTTGCTTGTAGATGCTGCCTGCCTGGCCGTTAACGTAGGTTTTGTTGTTGTACGAATCGAGCACCTGCAACTCATATCCAGCGTCGCCGGGACCCGTGGAGGCGAGAAACACGCCACTATTACCGCGCGCCTGGCCGGTGCCGGTAATGTTCTCCGGAATTTTCCACTCAATGTGGAGCTGATAGTTCCTGAAGGTTCGCTTGGTTTCAATATTACCGGCAGCCTTGTTCACGGTGAGGACGCCGCTGGCAACCGTCCATTTGGCCGGCGCCTTGTCCTGGGCCGACACCCACTCGTCGAGGTTCTTACCGTCGAGCAGTACGATCGCGTCGGAGGGAGGCGCCGTGTTGTTGGCGCCCGGTGCCACCACGTTGGGCACGGGCTCCCACACTTCCGTATCCTGAGGTTTCGCCGCGGCAGGCGCTGGGGCTGCTTGTCGTTCCGCACCCTGAGGCGCGGCCGCCTGCTGTTGCGCGCAGAGTGGAGCGCCCATGGCAACAAGAGTCACGAACGCGAAGAGCCTCGAAGATTGAATGCGCATGATCTTCGAGAGGATACACCTAATTGCTCCGATCCGGGGAAGGCGGAGATCAAGCGCAGCCAGTAGTGGATGTAGAATCGGCATCATTGGTTCACAGCGGGTTCCTGGGGGCTAGGCCGTACGTACCGTCGGCGAAAGCATATCTATTTCGGGCCGGACGCCAGTGGAGAAGCATTGTGGACGGATGACAGGCAACCCCGAAGCAATAACTGCCGTAGTCAGCTGCTCGCAACGACTCGCAAGCATCTGGATGGGTAGCAATTAGCCATGCAAAAAATGAGCCCGGGGTGGTTGAACCCCCGGGCAACACTGCCCACAATCTCGATTACGACTCAGAAATGAGGTAACGATGTGCCGCTGAGAGCGGCTGTAACCAGTGTTTGGGCATAGGCATTATCCACAGCGACCGAGGTCGTGAAGGTCATCCCATATCTCCAGCTTTGCGGCGCTTCGGGGTGCACGCCGCACAGAATGACCCATCCGTTTCCGGATTTGCCTTCCGTAATGGCCGGAGTCCCGTCCGGATACTTGCCCACGACTTGGCCCCATCCGCTGAGTTGGGGACCATTCTCCCAATACTGATCAAGCTTCGTGCCGTCGGAGCCGGTGATCTCCACCGCTTCTTTGTGAATGCCCTTGAATTCGTCGGCGTAGTAGTTGAACCATACTCCCGGCGGCGTGAGGTTGAGATAGCTATAGATCCCCGAGCTGCCGGCAAAGAAGCCGCCGGCGCAGATGCCGAGGTAGTGCAGGCCGTCGTTGACGATCGCATTGTGGAGATTCGTAGTGGCGGTATGCGTGAGGTACTTGCTGATTGTGATGGCATTGCCACCCGGCATGAGGAACAGTTTGTAGGCCTTCATTGCGGTCTCGCTCATCGCATTCAGTTGACTCGATGTGGCGGTCGCGTAAGTGAGTTTCAAATTGCCGAGAATGGTTTTGACGGCTGCGATGTCGCCAGACGAGGTTCCGGTTCCAACAAACAGCAGCACCGTTGGAATGGATGTACCCGTAACGGCCCTGGCAGCCACCTCTGCCACGGACGGCGGCGCTTGCTGCTGGGATGCTGACCAGTTCGACGAGCCACATCCGGTAGAAATGATTAAGGCAAGCAAGCCTGCGGACACAATCAGGGAACGGGATACGCGGACAAGATGGGTGAGATGGAAATGCACGAAGCCTCCTCGAAGACGTCCGCAGCCCGGACAGGGGCCCACAGGCGCATGTATGGGATTTGATCTTTGACTTTCTAGGAGGACAAAGTGGTAGCGTGTGTGATTCTATACATGGCCTCACAAAAAGAAAAAACACGGAAGTACATGGGAGACGGATGCGGGACGAGGCGTGAGCGAAGCACAAGCCCGCTGGCGAAATCCTGAGCGGAGCGAAGGACCCCGGGGCAGAAGAATTGGTCGGGACGGGCAGATTTGAACTGCCGACCCCTCGCACCCCAAGCGAGTGCTCTACCAGGCTGAGCCACGTCCCGACAAGGAAGGAAGCCGCGGATTCGCCAGATGCAATCATCCGGCCGAACCCTGCGGCGGGGTTCACCGTCCGATTTTACACTAGCGCGCGTACATTCGACGGGAAAAGCGACAACCTGCGCGGGAGATCCTTCCCTCCGCCTGAAAAGCGGCTGCGGTCAGGATGACGCCCCGAACCACTAACCCTGCGCGTGGAATCGGTGAATACTGGCGTCTGACAAGGAAGGCCCTTCACCTCCTCTTCCGCGACTTTCGCGAGCGTTTCGGCGTCGGCCGCGTTTCTGGTTCCTCGAACACCGCGAACTGGATTTTTTTCTCCACCGGATCGATGCGATCGACCAGAACCCGGATTCTCTGCCCGATGCGGTAGATCTTGCGTGAACGCTGGCCGATGATTTCGCGAGTGCTCTCGTGGTAGGTGTAACGATCGTCGGTCAGCGTGTTGAGCGGGACCAGGCCTTCGACGAACAGATCGCTCAACTCGACGAAGAATCCGAACTTGGTCACGCTGGTGATGAGTCCATCGAAGTCCTCGCCCACCCGATCCTGCATGAACTTCACTTTCTTCCACTCCATCAGTTCGCGCTCAGCGTCGTCAGCGCGGCGCTCGGATTGACTCGACTCCTCGGCGATATCGTGAAGTTCCTCGAGCGAGATGGGCCCGCCCAGGGGTTCGAGCGATTCGCGGTGAGCGGTGTGGTCACGGCGCTTGGACCAGGGGGAAGGCGCCTCGGCATCAGTATCTGCAGGGCGGGCGTGTCCCGCCCGCGAGACCTCACCGGGATGCGGTGGAAAGACTCCCACCGGCACGTCTCCATCGTGCTTTTCCGGGGAGTCACGCAACACGTCTTTCAGGATGCGATGAACAATCAAGTCCGGGTAGCGGCGGATGGGTGACGTAAAGTGCGTGTAGCTGGTCGCGGCCAGCGCGAAGTGGCCGAGGTTCTCTTCCGAGTAGCGGGCTTGTTTGAGCGAGCGCAACATCAGATAGCTCAAAATACGTTCTTCCGGCTTGCCTGCGATTTTTTCCGTCAGCTTCTGGTACATGCGCGGCGTGATATGCACTTCTTTCGGAACTTCGATCTCGCGCACGCGTTTGCCCGTACCGTGGGCGGCGCGGCGGTCGGTTTTGAGTTGCACCCGATGAATGGGAAGCGCCCCCACCCCGAGGGAATATCCGAACGTAGCCGCAATCACTTCAAAATCGTAGACGCGCTTCGCGTCCGGCTTCTCGTGAACTCGATAGAGCGAGGCGATGCGCTTCGACTCGAGATATTGCGCCACGCATTCATTAGCCGCGAGCATGAACTCCTCGATCAAGCGGTGCGCGATGTTGCGCTCTGAGCGCGTGATGCTCTTCATCAGTCCGCGCTCGTCAAATTCGATAATCGGTTCGGGGAGGTCGAAGTCGATCGATCCGCGGCGCTTGCGTTTGCGGTTGAGGGTCATGGCCACATCGCGCATGAGTTCGAATGCCGGCACCAGCGGGGCGTAGCGGTGGCTCGTGGCGGCGTCGCCTTCGAGCACGGCATTGACCGCGGTATAGGTCATGCGCTCGGCGGAACGGATTACCCCCTCACAAAGTTCGTAGCCGGCAATCTCACCGCGGTGATCGATCTCCATGACGCACGACAGCACCAGCCGTTCAACCTGCGGCCGCAGGCTGCAGATGTCGGTCGAGAGCTCCAAAGGCAGCATGGGCACGGCGCGGTCCGGGAAGTAAACGCTGGTGCCGCGCAGGCGGGCCTCCTGGTCGAGCGGGGAGCCCGGGGTGACGTATTGAGCCACATCAGCGATGTGAACCTGCAATTCGAAGTTGCGGTTCGGAAGCGTGCGTACAGTGACGGCATCGTCGAAGTCGCGCGCGGTTTCCCCGTCAATGGTGACGATGGGCAGCGCTCGGAAGTCGCGGCGGCGGTGGAGTTCCTTCGCCGGGATGACGGCGGGGATGTCCTGCGCCTCTTCCAGCGTTGCCGTGGGAAAGTGGTGCGGCAGATGGAACTTCCGGATGGTGATTTCGACATCGACGCCGAAGTCGTCCGGGCGGCCAAGAATTTCAATGACGCGGCCGCGAGAATTTTGCGTAGGGGAGGGCCAGTCGGTGATTTCGACGTCGACGGCCATGCCCTCGAGATCGTCCCAATCGGTGGGGCGGGCAGCTTCGTCGCCCAGAACGCGGTCAACGGATTTTTTCTTACCCTGTGTCCTCTGTGGTCCAAGATTTGAAGCAACCACAGAGGACACAGGGTAAACATCAGACTCGGGTGCGTTCGCCGGCATCTCGGCGCCCGGAGGAATCACGATTTCCTGCGTGATCTTGCTGTCGATCGGCGTCACGTAATTGTGGCGGCTGCCGTAATGGAAAGTGCCGACTACCGTGGGATGAGCTCGCACCACGGGGCGCACGATGCGTCCTTCGGCGCGGCCGTCGGGACGAATGGCGGCAATATCGACCAGCACGCGGTCGCCGTGCATGGCGTTTCCGATAAGGTGAGGCGGGATGAAGATGTCGCCCGAAAGAAGCGACTTGAGATGCGGGTTGAGAGAGCTGGAGTCGGGGATAACAAAGCCGAAGCCGTCGCGATGCATGGTGAGGCGTCCAACGACTGCATTCTTGCCGGCCTTATCGGGTGCGGACTGCGGCAGGGCGTAACGGTCGGAATTCAGCTGTATCAGTTGCCCGCTGGCAACTAGCTTTTGCAAATGCTGGTCGAGTTCACTGCGTGTACTGCCATGCAGTCCCAGCTCGCGCACGAGCTGCTTGAATCCCGCTGAGCGTTTGGGTTGCCGGGCAATGTGCTTCAGGATGGTCGAGTCGGAAAGCATGGGAGCTGTCAGCTATCAGCCGTCAGCTCTCAGCATACCCCACGAGGGTGACGTCATTCCGCGCGCATCTTTGAGGACTGGCCGCGAAGAGATCCTTTCCCCTTAGTTTGTCATCCTGAGCGAAGCGAAGGACCTATGTACTCCCCGGCGGAGTGCATAGGTCCTTCGGCCCGCAAAGGACGCGGACCTCAGGATGACAAAACTTCGGAAGTATCTTCAACGCACCCGATGGGATCAGCGTGGGCGCTTTGCCGCGCAGCGTTTCAGAGAGCATGCCGCCGCAAACCCCTACTAGCTCACCCCAAAGTATTTCTGTTCCAGAATCCGCCGGTGATGCAACTCATGCCCAGCAATGATGTAGGCCAGGCCCCGCACGCTGACTTCGTTCTTGTTGGCGATGCCGCGGCGGGACCATGCCGCCTCATCCAGACTCCGCAGCAGGGAGACTGTAGCCCGGCGCACTGCGATGTAATCCTCAATCAGATCAGCCAGCGGGCGATAAGCGAAGGGGCCGCTGCGGACGTAGTCGTCCTGCTCGAAGCCTTCCATCGGCGTTGCGTCGGCACGCGCGATGCGCAGGGCACGGTAGGCAAAGACGCGCTCGGTGTCGCACACGTGGCCGAGGACTTCTTTCGCGCTCCACTTGTCGGGGGCGTAGCGGAAGTCGCCGTCAGCCTCGCTCCGGCCGGATAGTACGAGCAATGTCTGTCTGCGTTGCTCGTCCAGAGTGCTCAGGATGTCATTGTCCGCAACGAGCGAAAGATAGCGGTCGTAGTAGGGCGAGTACTCGCCAGGCTGAGGCCGAGCGATGGCTAGGGCTGGCGGGGCGGCGATCTCTTCTAGCATGGTTCACTCCGTAGGTCGTCTGATAGTCGAACGGCGATCAAGCACGATAGTTGAGCATACTCCGTGAGGCTGCGAAACTGGCAAAGGAGGGAAATTTTTCCGGAAATCTTACACGGCGGAGACAAAATCAGGACAAAACGACCGGCCAGTAAAACACCGAAGTACGTACCAGAGAAGGAAACTGCGTTGAAAATAAAGCTTTTCCACAGCACTCACTTTGAGACAGCGGAGTACAATGCAATTTGGTCACGGACGTGCGGCCCGTGATCCTCAATCCCAACAAGGAAGGATTTTCAGCCCATGTGGAAGCCGACAAATCAGCCTCAGACCCCTGCCCGGCCAGCGGAGCCGGAGCGTCCGACGATGTCTACCCCGAGCGCGCCTGCCATGAGTTCGAACGAACCCACACCTGTACCGCGTCCGGCGACCACCAGCACGACCACTGCGGACCAGGCCACCATCGGCAAATCGCTGGTGATCAAGGGTGAGGTGACCGGATCTGAGTCGCTTTACATTGATGGACGCGTGGAAGGCTCCATTAACCTTTCCGGAAACCGCGTAACCGTCGGTCGTAATGGCGTGGTTGCGGCGAACATCAACGCGCGCGAGATCGTGGTGCTGGGCAAAGTGCGCGGCAACCTGACGGCTAGTGATCGAGTCGACATCCGCAGCGATGGTTCGCTCACCGGCGACGTAGTGGCGGCCCGCATTTCGATCGAAGACGGAGCCTTCTTCAAGGGTGGCATCGACATCCGCAAGGGCGGACAGCCGGGCCAGCCAAAAGCAAACGGCGAAGACAAGAGCGTTCCGTCCAGCGAGCCCGTAGCGGTTGGGGCAAGGGCGTAGGCTTCGCGGAGAGTTTGACCGCGTAGAAATTAGAGCTTGACGGCGAACATTTGCAGGGAACTGCGAATGTTCGCCGTTTTTGTTTTGGCGGCTCAACTCTGCCAGGCGGATTGCGGATCGACCCCTGGAACCAAAGCTTTGCGCGATATTCGCGCTGATGGTGGATGTAAGGTTTGACCGCCCCAAACTTGGGAGGGTTTGGGCTGAGCTGGCTGTGACTGTCCTGTCAGGCGAAATCGAATCGGGGTTTGTGCGGCCAGCGTGAGGAATTCGCCTTCAAGAAGAAGCATTGCCTTGGGCAGCGTTACGTCGCGGGGAACGGCAATCAGCAGATGGACGTAGTGGTCGGTTGCCCTGGCGCACAGAATTGGGAGCGACTGGTTGTGGCCGATTCCAATGAGATACATAGAAATCTTTTCGCGTAATGCGTCGGGGAACGAGTCGCATCGCTCCTTGGGGCTGAAGACGCAATGAATCTGGGCGTCGGGATAGGTATGCGCCATAAGTTGCGGGATTCTATCGTCGTATGCCACTTACCCGTCACGGCGCGTGCCGGCTTACGCATGCTGCGTATGCGGCACGGCCGTGAGTGGATCAGGTTCAGACTTCCGACGATTTTGCCCCAGCGTTGATGCAGCCGTCTGTGACGGATGTCACAGGAAGCTACCTGCCGGTCTGTGAGGAATGTGTCGGCGACTCCGCAGTGCCTACGGCTGCGTGCCCGCATCCATGATTTCCTTGCTTTCGCCTTGAGCGACGGCGGGATACGCCGTGGCTTTGCGGCGGCGCAGATCATGCGGCAACTGCGAGCGGAAGAGCCAGAGTCCGGCGGCCACCGCGGCGGCCCATGACAGCGAGATCAGCGCAAGCTGGAGCAGATCGGCTAAACGACTGCCGGACCCGGAGGTCGAGAGCGGCACGACCTTCGCCACCTCAAAACTAATGCCGCCCCCAAGCACGGCCGTCAATGCCGATTTTCCTAACTCTCCCCAGCGCAACTCCCCGAGTGAAACCAGTTTGCGGTAGTGCAATAGCCAGGCCAGCGCGAGCAGGTTGGCCCCGATGCCGATGTCGGAAGCGAAGGCCAGACCTACGACGCCGAAGTGATGGAACAGCACGGAGTAAATCGGCAAGGAGGCGGCGGTGATGATGCTCACGGCGGCCATGGGAGTCCAGGTGTCGCCGGCAGCGTAGAAGGC
>WNFI01495699.1_pt1 | contig 58169 bp, 60 predicted proteins | sample 5400471 | NCBI WGS metagenome assembly WNFI01 (sample SAMN13153348, study PRJNA577476) | soil metagenome | isolation source: 100 cm saprolite on Douglas fir-dominated hillslope | place: USA:California | collected 2013-09-17
GGGGCGGGCGTTCAAGGCGCAATCCTGCCGGCAACAACGCCGCAGCCCTCCGTCAGTTGACTGTACGGCCGGCGTCTTCTTCGGAAGGCGCGTGCGTGAAGGCGGGCACCGCGAGCGTAAGGTCCCATTCCGCCTTGACTGCCGTGTCCTGCACCAGTTTCATCAATCCGTGCAAGAGCGTGTCGCCAAGCGCGAGGTCCACGCCGTTGCCCTGCTGCGGCTGCAGAGACAACACGGTCTGGCTTTTGTCGTTGCGGCGCGCACGTACTTTGCTCACCAGCATCGGCGCATTGCCCAGCGGATGTTCGCGCTGCGGCTCCTGCGTGGCCTTGGAAAATTTTACCTCCTGCAACGCTTTTTCATGCTGCAGGCCGAGAAGCGCCTTGCGCACTTCGGGATTGGGCTGCATCTGGATGTCTGGCTTGGCCTGCGCCATCTGCAGCAACACGGGCCAGATGCGCTTGACCAGGCGTCGCGTCAGCCAGAACTGGATTTCCGCCTTGCCGTCGAAGAACACCCGCACCATCAGGCGGTCTTCTTCGGCATGGAACTCCACGGTGATGCGTTCGAGGTTCATGAAAGTCAATATTACGCGCAACCGGCTCGGGGAAGGAAGACCCCGTTGCCGCGGGATCAGTCCGCGCGGTATGCGCGGATGACTGCGGGATCGGGGTCGAATCCCAGGCCGGGTAGTTGCGGCACGCAGATCGATCCGTTCCGGGGAATCGCCTGATCGCCATAGAGCCGCGCTTGCAGATCGAAGTAACGCCATTCCACCATCGATCCGAGCCCTTGCATAGACCCGTGGCCGAGCGCGGCATTGACGTGAACGCCGGCGAGGAAGGCAGGACCGTCATAAAAACTGTGCGGCATCACCGTCACGTTGTACGCGGCGGCCAATGCGAATACCTTGCGCAGTTCGGACACGCCACCCATCTTGGCCGGGCTGGGCTGCACGAAGTCCACCGCACCGGCATCGAACAGGTGCTTGAATTGGGCAACCGTGGTGGCGTTCTCTCCCGCGGCGATCGGGATGCCGCCGCGCGCGCGAATCTGCGCCAGCGCCGTGTGATCTTCCGGGGGCCACACCGGTTCTTCCAGCCAGCGCAGGTTCAGTGGCCGCAGCTTTTGCGCCATGTCCAGCGCCTCGCGCAGCGTCCAGGGGCAGTTCACGTCGAGCATGATATCCACGTCCTCGCCAGCGGCGTCGCGCGCGGCGCGGGTCGGCGCAACTTCGATCTCGTGCAGCTTGATATGGCGAAAGCCTTCGCCCAGCGCGCGCCCGACATTGGCGGCCACGACCTTCGGATCCGAGTAGCGGATCATGCTCGCGTAGCAAGTCAATTGTGGTTTGCCGCCGCCGAGCAATTGATGCAGGGGCTGGCGCGCAACTTTGCCGGCGATGTCCCACAGTGCGATGTCAATGCCGGACAGGCCGAAGATGACCGGGCCGCTGCGCCCGAAGATGTGCAACTTCTGCTGGATTTCCTGCATCAGGTTCTCTATTGCCAGCGCATCGCGGCCGAGGCACATCGGTGCGAGGATCTGGTCGATCGCGATCCTGGTGGCGGGGATGACGTTGTAGCCGAACGCTTCGCCCCAGCCGGTGACGCCTGCGTCGGTGCTGATCTTCACCAGCAGCACATCCGCGGTTTTCCACGCTTTTCCACCCCACACCTCGGTGTCCGACGGGCCGCCGCTGGTATAGGGAATGCGCAGGACGATCGTTTCGATGTTCGCGATTTTCATTGTTGTTCTCCGGCAATTTCGACGGGCAGGAGGGTAATGATAGGCGACATGCGCTACGGCCGCTTACGGCCAATGCACGCGTTTGCGGGAGGGCGCCGGAAAGGCCGGGACTAGGAGGTCGCGCGATATTTCCGGTAGTACGTCATGACCCGCGGAACGTAGGTCATGGTTTCCTGAAACGGCGGGATGCGATTGCCCGCCCTGACCACTGCATTCTCGCCGGCGTTGTAGGCCGCGACGGCAAGCTGCAGGTCGTTATTGAACATGCGGATCAGATCGCGCAGGTAGCGTGCGCCGCCGCTGATGTTCTGCGCCGGATCGAGGCGATTCTTCACGCCATAGCGTTTCGCCGTTTCCGGCATCAACTGCATGAGGCCGGCCGCGCCTTTGCGTGAGCGGGCGAACGGGTTATAGCCGGATTCCGCCGAAATCACGGCGTGGATCAGGGCGGGTTCCAGGCGTGTGGCCTTCGCCGCGTCCTGGATGGGCTTGGCATAGCGCGCCCGCTCCCTGTCATCGTAGTAGCGGATTTCGCTGGCCAGCGTCTCGGTAACCGGGTCCGGTTTGCGCTTTTCCTTCAGGTAAACCCTGAATCGGCTGTCCTGCGGCACATTGGTAAAGTGCACCGCTCCGTCGGCGTCGACATAACGATAGATGTCGGCGCGCGCAATTCCGGCAGAAATCGCCGCAACGAGTAAGAGTAGAAGCCGGATTTTCATCTGAATCCTGAGTTGTGCAACTTCCAGGCCACTGCGTCGGCCGTCCGGTTGACCCGCAACAGGGACTTGCCCGCGTACCGACGATGATACCGGTTGAAGCGACTGACCGGGGCCGGCAAGCGTCAGCCGGGTATGCGGCGCGGCGGCGAAATCAGCACGGTGGCGAGGGACGCAATCACCAACACCAGTGCGGCGTATTCCTGCCACTGCGGGGATTCCCCGAGCAACCAGATGCCACTGAACACCCCGACGATCGGGATCATGAGCGTGCTCAGCGAGGAAACACCCGGCGTCGCGGCGGTGGCGATCCGGAACCAGGCCCAGTAGCAGAAAATGAAGACGAACGTCATGTTGTAGACGAGCCCTACGGTTGCCGCGGTCCCGATCGGCCGCCAGTCTGCCCAGTCGATCATGAGCGCACCGATCATGATCGGCAATCCACCCAGGAGAAGTTGCCACGCGGTCAGCGCGATGGTGCCCAGCGTGACTGGAAAACGCCGCATCAGCACAGTACCAAGGGCCCAGGCGATGGCGGCGCCAAGGACCAGCATCGCCCCGAGCGGCGAGGTACGCATCAGGCTGAATTCTCCGCCGAGCAGGACGGCCATGCCGGCCATGCCGAGCAGCAGGCCGAGAACCCGCCGGCGCGTCAGCTTCTCGTCGAGGATGAAAACCGAAAGCAGCACCGCCCACACCGGCATGCTGTAAGCCAGAATGGCGCTGCGTCCTGCCGGCAGCATTCTAAGGCCGTATCCGATCAGTACGTTCCACAGCGTGACATTGCAGATCGAGACGACGATCAGCCGTCCCCACTGATCCCTTGGCACGCGTATCGCCTGACCGCTTACGCGCGCGATGATGAACAGGCCGATCGCGCCGGAGGCGACGCAAAGGCCGCGGAAGGTCCACACCGGCAGTTCGGCCAGCGTCATTTTCATCATCGGCCAGTTGAGTCCCCAGCCCAGCGTGAGCACGGCCAGCAGGACCCACATCGAGCGGGGCAGGGTTTGATGTTGCGCGGACATGGAATCGTCGGGTAAAAAGACGGCGCAGTTTACAGAAAAACAGGACTGAGGACTCGGGACTAAAGTATTGGGCGAAGAGCTTTTCCCCTGACTCCTAAGCACTGAGTGCCGAGTCCTTTTTTGTTACTATCCCCCCAATGACAACCAATCCTGTCCTGCGCTTGCTGATTTTCTGGGGCGTGAACACGCTGTCTCTGTGGGTGGCCGACGATCTGTTCGACGGCATTATGTTTACGACTGCGCAATCGCTGTTCGTCGCCGGCCTGATGCTCGGCGTGGTCAATACGTTTCTCAAACCGGTGTTGGTGATCCTGACGTTGCCATTGTCGATCCTGACGCTGGGCCTGTTCGTCCTGGTCATCAATGCGCTCATGCTGTTGCTGGTCTCATGGCTGGTGCCCGGTTTCATCGTTTCGGGATTCTGGTCTGGATTTCTCGTCGCCATTTTCGTATCCGTGTTCAGCTTTATCCTGAATTCTTTGATCGGCTACAACAAGGTCAGGATCCAGCGGATCGAATCGAACAGACGGGACCGATAATTTCACAGAATTTGGCGCGGCCTGTTTCCCGGCCGCGCCGGGTGCGCCAACCGGCGTTTCAATAATAAACATTTCAGGAGGCGAGAATGCAGAAGTACCAGATGTACATCGGCGGTGAATGGGTCGCCCCTTCGTCGGGTGAATGGTTCGAAAGCTACAACCCGTTCACCGGGGAACCCTGGGCCATGATTCCGCGCGGCAACGCGGCCGATGCGGATCATGCGGTGCGCACGGCGCATGCCGCATTCACGGATGGCCCCTGGCCGCAGATGACGCCCACGCAGCGCGGCGCGTTGCTCAGAAAGCTCGGAGATCTGGTCGCGCAAAATGCACAGCATCTTGCCGAGATCGAGGTGCGCGACAACGGCAAGCTGATCGCCGAAATGGCCGCGCAGCTCAATTACGTGCCGCAGTGGTATTACTACTTCGGCGGGCTGGCGGACAAGGTCCAGGGCGCGGTCATTCCGCTCGACAAGAAAGGCTATTTCAACTTCACCCGCTATGAACCGCTCGGCGTGGTCGTGGCAATCACGCCGTGGAATTCACCGCTGATGCTGACCGCCTGGAAACTGGCGCCTGCGCTGGCCGCCGGCAACACCGTGGTGATCAAGCCTTCCGAGTTCACTTCTGCCTCCGCGCTGGAATTTGTCAAGCTGGTGGAGCAGGCGGGGTTCCCCGCTGGCGTCGTCAATGTCGTCACCGGTTATGGCAAGGAAGCCGGGATGCCGCTGGTCGAGCATCCGCTTACTGCAAAAATAACTTTTACCGGATCGGATACGACCGGCAGGATCATCGCCGAGACAGCGGCGCGCGGATTCAAGAAAGTCGGACTCGAACTGGGCGGCAAGTCGCCCAACATCGTGTTCGAGGACGCCGTCATCGAGGATGCGGTCAACGGCGCGGTATCAGGAATTTTCGCGGCAACCGGCCAGACTTGCATCGCGGGTTCGCGGCTTCTGCTCCAGCAATCCATCCACGACGATTTCGTCGATAAGCTGCTGGCGCTTGCGAAGACCGCGAAAATGGGCAATCCGATGAGTCTGGAAACCCAGGTCGGTCCGGTGACCACGCAGCCGCAATATCAGAAAGTATTGGCATACATCGATGTGGCCAAGAACGAGGGGGCGAAGCTGCGCATGGGCGGTGGTCCGGCGATACGTCCGGAGTGCGGCAACGGATGGTTCGTCGAGCCGACGATTTTCACCGGCGTCGACAACAAGATGCGCATTGCGCAGGAGGAAGTATTCGGCCCGGTGCTTTCCATTATCCCGTTCAAGGACGAGGAGGATGCCGTGCGCATCGCGAACGACGTCCGTTTCGGCCTCGGTGCCGGGGTGTGGACGCGCGATGTCGGTCGTGCAATACGCATGTCGGAACGCATCAAGGCCGGCACGGTTTGGGTCAACACTTATCGCGCCGTCAGCTTCATGTCGCCGTTCGGCGGTTACAAGGACAGCGGCGTGGGCCGGGAAAACGGTCAAAGCGCCATCTACGAATACCTGCAGATGAAGAGCGTCTGGATCAATACCGGGGTCAAGACCGGCAATCCGTTCGTGATGCGCTAGGGTTCATCGCCTGCTTCACCGCCGCCGAGCATGTGCAGCAGCTGTGGCACGGCTTGCTCGGCCGCGCGTTTTCCTTCGGCGATTGCGGGCGCGGCGCGGTGGAAATCCATCAGTGCCATTTGCGCCAGGCGCGGCCGGATCACGATGTCCGCCGGCTCGCCGGCGAGCCGGCTGCGGGTGATGCGTTCCTGCATGATGTTGATGCTCGTGGTCATGACGTCGATCATCGAGGGGATTGGCAGCGAGGTTTTGGGTCCGTTCTTTTTCCGATTGCGGCCGAGTTGAAGTTTTCCCAACATGCCTGAAAGCTGGCTGGCGACCCTGCCGGGTGCCGCCACGGGCGCAGTCGGCCGGCGCAGGCGCCGTCCGGCCATGTCCGAACTCAAGTCCACGGCGAGGACGATGTCCGCTCCCATCGCGCGCGCCAGCGATACGGGCACCGGATTGACCAGTCCGCCGTCTACGATCAGCCGGCCGTCACGTTCGACCGGCGTAAAAAAGCCGGGCAACGCGATGGAAGCGCGCACGGCGTCGATGACCATGCCTTCGCGCAGCCAGATTTCCCGGCCCGTTGCCAGGTCTGTCGCCACCGCTCCGAACGGTTTTGCAAGTTTGCCTATTTCCACGTCGTTAAAGTGTGAACGAAAGAAATCCACCAGCCGGATGCCTTTTATCAGGCCCGCCGTGAGGGTAAAGTCGAGCAGGCCCACTACGGTTTTCCAGGTCAGCGATTTGACCCAGGTTTCCAGGTCGTCAAGTCTGCCTGCCGCATAAGCCGCACCGACCAGCGATCCGATCGACGTACCGCATACGATATCGGGTTCAATGCCGGCTTCCTGCAGCGCGCGGATGACGCCGATATGCGCCCAGCCGCGCGCGGAGCCACTGCCGAGCACGAGGCCGATCGAAGGTCGGGAGTGATTATCCAAGTTCGCTCAGGGATCGCATGCGACACGATTATAAACGCCTCGCTGCGCACGCTTTTGGCGGCCCAACGCCCGAAGGAGAACCGCATGGCCCGTCAGGCCCGGTGGAATTCGTGCGGCGACAGGGGTTGACGCTCGGCAACGACGCCGCTGCCGAGCGCGTCGAAATATTCCGGCGCCGGCGCGACGAGCGGCCGGGACAGCCGCAGCAGGAACGGCAGTTGCGGATTGACGTGCAACTCGCAGCCCAGCTTTTCTGCCAGCCCGCGCATCGCGTAGTTATCCGCCAGCACGTCGGCATGCATGCAGGTGATGCGGTCCTGCGCGGCAATGCGGATCAGATCGGATACCAGTCGGCGGCCGAGTCCCTGGCGCTGCCATGGATCGCTCACGACGACGGCAAAATCGCAACTGCCGCCGGTTTCGTCGGCGACGTACTGGGCCATTCCGATGAGGGTTGAATCGATTGAGGGTTCTGCCGCCCAAGCGACAAGCACGCCTTCCCGCCCGGCGCGCGGGTTTGTGAATCGCGCCAGCATGTCGTCGGAAAGCTGGCTGATGCCCATCATGAAGCGAAAGTACCGACTGCTTATGGACAGCCCGCGGACGAACGCCTGCACGGCTTCAGCATCTCGCGGTGCGACCGGCCGTATCTGCACCGCCTTGCTGTTGCGCAGTTGCGTCAATTGCCCGATGTAACTCAAGCGCACCTGCGCCATTCCACGTCGGCTCTTGCCGAATCCGGCGGCCTCGCAAGCGTTTCCCGCACCGGTTCCTCGACCGTGAGCCGGGACGCGCTCAGGGCCGTGATGACGGTCAGCCCAGCGTGGCGGATCGTAAATGACTCGCCGGCGGAAACGACCGTGTCCTTGAGATCCCCTTCCTCGGTGACCCACAACGCGCCCTCATGAGCTTCCACCCGCGTGCCCTGTCCATCGCGGATCGCGAGCAGACCTTCGCGGGCCAGCTCGAAGGTGGATTGCCTGAATTCGATTGGCCCAGCCTCGATTTGCATAACTGCCTCCATAATGTGCGCCGCATTGACGCGCCAGACATTCCAGTAAATCATTACCGATGTGCATTTTCCGCAACGCCTGCCCGGCGACAAACGATATTTTGGAATGATTCGCATGAGTACAAAGAATGCCTAGAAAATCCTCCGGTCCGATGCCCACGCTGGACTTCTTCCGCGGATTCGAGGCGGCAGCCCGCCATCTGAGCTTTACCAAGGCCGCCGATGAGCTGTTCGTGACGCAATCCGCCGTCAGCCGGCAGATCCAGGCGCTCGAGGAGCGCCTTGGTGTCGCGCTGTTTCTGCGCCGCAATCGCGGTCTCGCGCTGACCGAAGCAGGGGAACGGATGTATCGCGCCGCCAGCATCGCTTTGCGCACGTTGCGCGAGGCCACCGACCGCATCGCACCTGGGACCAAGCAGACAATGGTCACCGTGACCTCCTCGATGGCGTTCTGTTCGCTGTGGCTGATTCCGCGGCTCGCCGGATTTCGTCGCTTGCACCCCGACGTCGACGTGCGCATAGCGGCCAACAACCAATTGCTGGACCTCGATCGCGAGCGTATCGACGTTGCGGTACGTTATTGTCCCGCCACGGTCGCGCCGGCAGGTTCCGTTCGCCTGTTCGGCGAGGAGATCCTGCCGGTCTGCAGCCCGGCATTGCTCGTGGACCGCGGCCGGCCGCTGAAATCGCTCGCAGACCTCAGGCGCCATGTGCTGCTGCATTTCGATGATCCGGAGCGTTCCGCGCCGTGGCTTTCATGGAACGTGTGGCTGGAGACTGCGGGTGTGCCGGACCTCAGACCGGCGGGCGCCCTGCGCTTCAATCACTATGACCAGGTCATCGGCGCCGCAGTCGGCGGCCAGGGCGTGGCGATAGGAAGGCGTCCGCTGGTCAGGACGCTGCTGGAGGAGGGACTGCTCGCGATGCCGTTTTCGCTGGGAGCGGTAACCGATCGCGCCTATTTCATCGTGCGCACGGCGGCCACTGCCGGCCGCGCGGAAGTCGACGCCTTCGTGCAATGGCTGCGCAGTGAGAGCGTGTTTGCCTCGCCCGCCGCAGGCGCGAAGGAAAAACCGAAAAAGCGCAAGCTGGGAAAGGCAAAAGCAGGCGTCCCGGTCAAGCGGCCGCCGAACCGAAAAAAATAGCGGCCGGATGGCCGCCATTTTCATGCGATCGATTTCGACCTAGCCGCTGATCTTGCGGATTTCCGCTGTCCGTGGCATTCGCTTTGGCAGCACATCCTTGAGTCTGGCTCTCGCGTCGCGCAAAAGCTTTTCCGTGGTCGGCCAGTCGATGCAGGCATCCGTCACCGATACGCCGTATTTGAGCTGCGTCAGGTCGGCAGGAATCACCTGATTTCCGGCGTTGATGTTGCTCTCGAGCATGACGCCGACAATCGATTGATTGCCCTCCAGGATCTGGTGCGCGCAATCGAGCATCACCAGCGGCTGGAGATTGTGATCCTTGTTCGAATTCGCATGGCTGCAATCCACCATAATATTGGCCGCGAGTTTATTCCTGGCCAGATCCTTTTCCACGACGGCCATCGTCACAGAGTCGTAGTTCGGGCCGTTCGCACCCCCGCGCAGCACGATGTGACCGTAGCGGTTTCCGCTGGTGCGGATGACCGACACCTGGCCGCGCTGATTGATACCGAGGAAACTGTGCGGTCGTGATACGGACAGCAGCGCATTGATTGCCACCTGCAGGCCGCCGTCGGTGCCGTTCTTGAAGCCGACCGGCGTCGACAGGCCGCTCGCCATCTCGCGATGCGTCTGCGATTCGGTTGTACGCGCCCCGATTGCGCTCCAGGAGACGAGATCTCCCAGATATTGCGGGCTGATCGGGTCGAGCGCCTCGGTACCCGCCGGTAATCCAAGTTCGTTGATGTCGCGCAACACCTTGCGGGCGAGTTGCAATCCCTCCTCGATGTCGAAGGAATCGTCCATGTGCGGATCGTTGATCAGGCCCTTCCAGCCGGTGGTCGTGCGCGGCTTTTCGAAATACACCCGCATGACGATGAGCAGTGTATCGGCCACTTCGTCCGCCACTTTCTTCAGCTTTTGCGCGTAGTCCATGGCTGCCGCAGGATCGTGGATGGAGCACGGGCCCACCACCACCACCAGCCGATGATCCTGCCGGTCGAGGATGCGCTCGAGCGCGTGACGGCCGCGCAGCACGGTTTGTTCAGCCTTCTCGGTCAACGGAATGCGGCGCTTGATTTCGTCCGGGTTGAGCAGGACGTCCTGAGCGGCGACATTGACGTTGTAAATCAGCTTTTCATCCATGATCGGTTGCCGTTGCGGGCGACTGGTTTTTGGGGAACGGGAATTCTACGTAATCCCGCGCTCGGGGCATAGCCTGCTCATCTCATTTTCGAGTAGGCGGTCGGTGTCAGGATCAGATTGGTGATGTGAGTGGTCAGCGGCCCGTCTTTCTCGGTTTCCGCGCGGGTCGCCAGCCAGTCGGGGTGTGTCGCGAAGGCATTCCACTTGTGTTCGCGCTCGGCGAGATTCTCCCACTCCAGGATATAGTAAAGATCGTTGTTGCTTTCGCCGATCGCGGTCGTCCAGAAACCGACCTGTCGAATGCCGAACCGCTCCCACAGCTTCAGAGTGTGATTCGAGAACCTCGCGTTGAGCGCGGGCAGCTTGCCGGGGAAGGCGTGATAGATGCGCAATTCGTAAATCATGCTTCGATTTCCTTTTTTGGTTGGAATTCTGGCCCGGACTTTCAGTACCGCTTCGTCAGCGTCAGGCTGTCGCCTTCGCGTCGCATTTCCAGCTTGCCGAGGAAACTCATGCCCAGCAGCACAACGGGGAAACCGCCGTTCTCATGCACCATGCCGTCGATGTCCCGCAATGTGATGTCTCCCAGAGTAACCTGATCGAGTTTCACTTTGTAGATAGGCGTCACGCCGTTGGCGGTTTGTGAGTAACCGCGTTTGCCCGCCAAATAGTTGACACCGGCGTGGCGTGCTTCGTCCACGCTCATCGAGACCATCGTGGCACCGGTATCGACGAGGAACCGGACCGATGCGCCATTGATGCTGCCGGAGGAGACAAAATGCCCGTCTCTGTCCGCCGATAACACCACCGTGGCATGCTCGCTCTGGACGGAAAGCGCGCTGTAGACGCCCTCTCCGATGTGCAATCGTTGCTGCCTGCCATTGATCGAAACAATGGCTTCCTCGCTGGTCGCGCCGATCAGCGTAACGTCAGCGAAAGTTTCGCCGACCCGCAAGGTGCGGGGCTTACCCTTGTCCATGACCAGCATGGCTTTTCCCGGAAACAGCGCAACGACACTGACGTCGACCGCCCACGCCGGGGCACACAGGACCGAAAGCCCCAGCAAAACTCGCGTAATATTTGCGGCGCCGAACCGCATGAGAATCCTCTGTTGATGAAACCAGTTGCGATATTTCGTCATTCGCCCACGGAAGGACCGGGCTATTTTGCCACGTATCTCGACTCGCGCCACTTGCCTTGGCGATTAGTGGCGCTCGATCGGGGTGAGCCGGTCCCAACGCGTACTACGGATTTCAGCGGCCTCGTGTTCATGGGCGGGCCGATGAGCGTCAATGACGACTTACCCTGGATAGCACCGGTGCTCGAGCTAATTCGCAGGGCGGTGACTGACGATCTGCCCGTGCTTGGACATTGTCTCGGCGGGCAGTTGATGTCAAAGGCACTGGGCGGCAGCGTCGGGCGCAATCCGGTCAAGGAAATCGGCTGGGGCGAAATCGAAGTGGCGGACAACAGCCTGGCGCGGCTGTGGTTCGGAGCCGATCTGACGCGTTTCGAATCCTTTCACTGGCACGGTGAATCTTTCACGATTCCTCCCGGTGGCGTCCGCATCATGGGTAATCGGAATTGCGAGAATCAGGGCTTCGTCGTAGGCAAGAATCTCGGCATGCAATGCCACGTGGAGATGACCGAGCAGCTCATCGATTCCTGGTGCGAATCGGGGGCGGATGAAATCGCCGGGAACAGGGCCAGCCCCGCGGTGCAGTCGGCCGAGCAGATGAAGAGCAGAATGGAGGAGAAAATCGCCGCAATGCGCCGCATCGCCGACCGTCTCTACGACAACTGGGTCAAAGGATTGCAAAGGACCTAGGGCTCAGAAAGCAGAACTCCGCGAACCTCGAGGTATGTTCGTTCGCCGCTGCGCCTGCCCTTAGTCCTCAGCCCGGTTCAGTCCCTGAAATTTCCGACCTGAATCGGAAAGTCGGTAACGTTCCTTTTCACGAGCGCAATGACCTGCTGCAATTCGTCTTTCTTGGCGCCGGAAACACGTACTGCATCGCCCTGGATGCTGGCCTGAACCTTGAGCTTGGCATCCTTGATCAACTTTTGCAGTTTTTTCCCAAGTTCCTGGTCGACCCCGACTTTGACCGTGATCACCTGCTTGACCTTGTCGCCGCTGATCGTTTCGACCTTGCCGCGCTGCAGGCAGCGTATGTCCACTCCGCGCTTGGCCAGTTTGCCGATCAGCACGTCGTAGACCTGGCCGAGCTTGAAGTCGTCATCGGCAAAGACAGTCAGCACCTTGTCGGCTTGCTCAACGCGCGCATCCGATCCCTTGAAATCGAAGCGGTTGGATACCTCCTTGTTGGTCTGGTCGAGCGCGTTCCTCAGTTCAACCTGATTGACCTCGGATACGATGTCGAAGCTGGGCATGGCCTATCCCTTCGTCAGAACTGCCTGATTCATTTGGTTGTGCTGTGCCGTCGGAACGAATTCACCGGGCACACAACCTACTTTCTGCGATGCTTGGCGCCAATGCGCAGGCGCAACGCGTTCAAGCGGATAAATCCGGCGGCGTCCGCCTGGTTGTAAGCTCCCTTGTCATCGTCGAAGGTGGCGATGCGCGAATCGAACAGTGAATCGGATCTGGATGCACGACCGACGACCAGCACCGTTCCCTTGTACAGTTTGAGCCGCACGGTACCGTTCACAGTCTGCTGCGAGTTGTCGATCAGGCTTTGCAGCAGCAATCGTTCCGGGCTGAACCAGTACCCGTTGTAGATCATCCGCGCATAACGCGGCATCAGGTCATCCTTCAGCGCGAGCACTTCGCGATCCAGGGTGATGGATTCGATTGCGCGATGTGCCTTGAGCATGATGGTGCCGCCGGGTGTCTCGTAGCAGCCGCGGGATTTCATCCCGACGTACCTGTTTTCGACAATGTCCAGGCGTCCGATGCCGTGCCTGCCGCCGATCTGGTTGAGTTTCGTGAGCACATGGGCCGGCGTCATCTTCTTGCCGTTGACCGCGACGATGTCGCCCCTGCGGTACTCCAGTTCGACATGCTCCGGCCGGCCGGGCGCCTTTTCGGGCGACACGGTTAGGCGCCACATCGAGTCTTCCGGCTCGAAATCCGGGTCCTCAAGAATGCCGCCTTCGTAGGAAATATGCAGCAGGTTGGCGTCCATGGAATAGGGCGCGCCACCGCCCTTGCGCTTCTTGAAATCCACCGGGATGCCGTGCTCGTCCGCATACGCCAGGAGCTTGTCCCTGGACAGCAGGTCCCATTCGCGCCATGGCGCAATGATCTTTACGTCGGGCATCAGCGCATACGCGCCGAGTTCGAAACGAACCTGGTCGTTGCCCTTGCCCGTTGCGCCGTGGGAAATCGCGTCGGCCCCGGTCTTGCGTGCGATCTCGACCAGGCGCTTGGCGATCAGGGGACGCGCGATCGAGGTGCCGAGCAGATACTCCCCCTCATACAACGCGTTCGCCCTGAACATCGGAAACACGAAATCGCGGACAAATTCCTCGCGCAGGTCTTCGATGAAAATCTGTTTGACGCCGAGTTTCTTCGCCTTCCTGCGCGCCGGCTCCACCTCTTCGCCCTGGCCAATGTCGGCCGTGAAGGTGACGACTTCACAGTGATAGGTGTCCTGCAGCCATTTCAGGATGACCGATGTGTCCAGCCCGCCGGAATAAGCGAGCACGACTTTTTTGACCGGCTTTTCGGTGCGTTTCTTCTTCACTTTGTCCCTTGTTCGTGTTCAGTCAGGTCTTGTTTGGATTGTCGTCGGAGTCCATGTCGCCCTCAAAGACACCGTCCACCCATTCCCCGACGAACAACCGCCCGTCGGGTGTCTGGTACTGGCCGTGCCCGTGGGGCTGGCCTTCTTTCCACTGTCCTTCATACCAGCTTCCGTCGGGTGCGTCGTAGCGGCCGCTCCCGTCCTGCAAGCTATGCTTCCATTCGCCGGCATAGCGCCCGCCGTCCGCGCGGGTGAGCGTGCCCTTGCCTTCCGCCCAGCCCTGTTTCAGTGAGCCTTCATAACGGTCCGTAGGCTTGCCGTTGATGTACCACAGCAGCAGGCCTTCGCCGTCAGCCGCACCATTCCTGCACTGACCGTTCCAAACGATGGACTCGCCCGCTTGCGGAAAAGGGTTGGCGACCTTGCAACCGCTTTTGTCCGCGATCCAGGCCGTATCGTCGTCGGCAGACAGGCCCGCGACGGGCGCCAATAACGATACAACCAGTGCAACTCGGGAAATGCTCAAACGGATCATGTTTGCTCCTTCGCAGTGACTTGACTATTCCGGAATGCAGGCACTATCGCCGCAACGTATCTTTCGTTGTACCTGCGACCTTCGGCAATCGTTTGCCGTGACGCTTTCCTCAAACCGACTCGAGGTTTCCCAGCAGCAGGTATTCCATCAGAGCCTTCTGGGTATGCAACCGATTTTCGGCCTCATCCCACACCACGCTCTGGGTACCATCGATCACGGCTGCCTCGACTTCCTCCCCTCGATGCGCGGGCAGGCAGTGCATGAAAAGGGCATCGCGGGCGGCGTGCTTCATCATTTCGACATCGACCTGCCAATCCTCGAAGTCGCGTTTTCGTTCCTCGTTCTCCGCTTCGAATCCCATGCTGGTCCAGACGTCCGTCGTTACAAGGTGTGCACCGCGTGCGGCCTGCATCGGGTCGGAAAATTCCTCGTAATGAGCGGTGCCGTAAAGGCCGACGCGCTCGGGCTCGACTTCATAGCCCGGCGGCGTGGAAACGTGGACATTGAAATCGAGCACCTCCGCGGCCTGCAACCATGTGTTGCAAACGTTATTCGAGTCGCCGATCCAAGCGACGGTCTTGCCCTGGATCGGCCCGCGGTGCTCGAGATAGGTGTAAATGTCCGCCAGTATCTGGCAGGGATGGTACTCGTTGGTGAGGCCATTCACCACCGGAACCCTGGAGTGCGCAGCGAAGCGCTCGATGATGTCCTGTTCGAATGTCCGGATCATCACGATGTCGCACATCCGCGAGATGACCTGTGCTGCATCCTCCACCGGTTCGCCGCGGCCGAGTTGGGAATCGCGTGTGCTTAGGAAAATTGCCGAGCCCCCGAGCTGGTGCATGCCGGCCTCGAACGAAAGCCGCGTACGTGTGCTCTGTTTCTCGAAAATCATCACCAGCGTACGATCGAACAGGGGGTGATAAGTCTTGTACGCCTTGAACTGCTGCTTGATCCAGCGCGTACGCTCGAACAGGCGATCCAGTTCATTGCGGGACAAATCCTTGAACTGCAGAAAATGCTTCGGCGACTGCATGTTCAGATCGTCAATGTGACACTGCCGTGGCGGCGGCGGTATTCAGGAAGTTTCTGACCAGGCTGGAGACACCGTCCACCAGCGTTTCCACTTCCGCGTCCTTCAGGTTCAACGGTGGAAGCAGCCGGACTACCGTGTCCGCCGTTACGTTGATCAGCAGGCCGGCGTCGAATCCGCGGAACACCAGATCGCCGCAGGGCCTGTCGAGTTCAATGCCGATCATGAGACCTTTTCCGCGAATTTCTTTCACGCCGGCCGTTCCGGCCAGATTTTTTGCCATTTCTTCCCGGATTTTCTGTCCGGTCCTGCCGGCGCGTTCGACCAGACCTTCATCCTCAATGATGGCGAGTGTCGTGAGGGCGCAAACGCACCCCAGGGGATTGCCGCCGAAGGTCGAGCCGTGCTTGCCCGCCGTAAACACGCTGGCGGCGACCCCGCGCGCCAGGCAGGCCCCAATGGGGAAACCGTTGCCGAGTCCCTTCGCAAGCGACATCACATCGGGTTTGATCCCAAGATGCTGGTGCGCGAACCACCTCCCGGTCCGTGCCATTCCAGTTTGAACCTCATCGAGCATCAACAGCCATCCCTTTTCGTCGCAGATTCTGCGCAGATGCGGGATATAACCGTCATCCGGAACATGAACGCCGCTTTCGCCTTGCACGGGTTCGACCAGCACCGCTACGATGTTCGGGTTGACCGCCGCTACTTGCTCAAGAGCCGGCAGGTCGTTGTAGGGTACGCGTACAAATCCAGTCAACAGGGGCTCGAACCCCGCCTGCACTTTCCGACTGCCCGTCGCCGACAACGTGGCGATGGTGCGACCATGGAAGGCCTGCTCCATCACGATGATGGCTGGAGATTCGATGCCCTTTTGGTGCCCATAAAGCCGCGCTAACTTGATCGCTGCTTCGTTGGCTTCACATCCGGAATTGCAGAAGAAGGCATTGTCCATCCCTGCAAGAGCGCACAGGCGTGCGGCGAGTTGCTCCTGCTCGGGAATTTCGTACAGGTTGGATACGTGCATGGCACGCGCAGCTTGTGCGGAAATTGCGGCGACCAGCCGCGGGTGGGCATGCCCTACACCGGTGACCGCAACACCGCTGACGCAGTCGAGATAGCGCTTGCCCCGCAGGTCCCAGAGCCATGAACCTTCGCCCCGTGTGAACGCGATCGCTTGCCGGCCATAAGTTGTCATTACGTGTTGCATCATGTCGCCCACCCGGCCGTTTTTCCGCGGCTCCAAAAAGCACACGGCGGCAACAAGCCGCCGTGCGTGCCATTGAAAATGTTGGGGTTTTCAGGTTGTATATTTATCCGAATCGGTGCATTGATGCAAGCGCTTTACCTTCGATTTCCCCCGCGGGACGATGGAACGATGCCTGATGATGCCGTCGTTCCATGCCGCGATCCGTCGATTCGAGAAAACCTCCGCCGTCAACACGGATGCGAAGTTGCGGCGCCTCATCGAGGCCTTAGTCGTCCCCCGAGGCACAAGATTATTCACTGTTGCGACCATCGAGGTACCGGCCATGAACGAAAAACTGTCATGTTTTATCAATGAGATATGATTGGTCGATCAGATACGCAAAGTAATTTGGTGCGTTGCAAAATATGATACGATGCACACGAACTCAGGATGCGCAAGCGAAATGTCCGGCCCGCCCATAATAGAAATCATCATCGTCGGTATCATTGCGGACGGTGGAACGTTCCGGCCCAGTGACTGGGCTGAGCGTCTTTGTGGTTGTATGGCGTTGTTCGGCGAAGACCAGCGCATCAGCTATTCACCGTATTTGAAGCCCATCATCGTGTCGGGCGTGAAGTGTGTGGTGGTGGACCGCCGGCTCGAGCATATGAGCCCGGAAGCATTCAAATTCCTGATGTCCTTTTGCAACGACAATGAATTGCAGGTGAGGGAAGGCAGGCACGAAATCCGACAGTCGTTGCAGGTCCGGAAGGATGTCAGGGTGGCGTGACCGTATTGGAGTGCGATGTAAAACAAAAGGCCCGCATCAGCGGGCCTTTGCATTTCCCTGCAGTGACCGATCAGGGCATTGCCTTGATGGCTGCGGCCAGCCGACTTTTTTGCCGTGAAACGGTATTCTTATGCACGATGCGCTTATCCGCAATCGAGTCGATCCGGCTTTGCGACAGTTGAAACTGTGCCTGGGCGGCCTTCTTGTCGCCGGCGGCAATGGCCTTTTTCACATTTTTGATGGCAGAGCGCAATTCGGTACGCTGACCGGCGTTATGGGCTCGGCGATGCTCTGCCTGGCGGGCGCGTTTCTTTGCGGAGGCAATATTGGCCATGAGGTCTTCCTTGAACCGGGGCTGCGGAAAAGGGCGCTATGGTACTGTCCCGGCAAGGAGTTTGCAACCCGATACTGAGGCCACTCCCGGCAAGGCACTGCGCCCATTGCTAGACACTCACTTCCCGCCTGCCAGGCCGACGGTATGGCTCGGGTACAATCCAGCGCATTCCGGCTTCCACACCATCCGATAATGAATCTGCTCAAGGCCTTGGGGACCATCAGTAGTCTGACCTTGGTGTCGCGAATTCTCGGATTCGTGCGCGATGCCGTAATTGCCCGCGCCTTCGGCGCCGGGCTGTATACGGATGCATTTTTTGTGGCGTTCAGACTCCCCAACCTGCTGCGGCGACTCTTCGCCGAAGGAGCATTCGCGCAGGCATTTGTACCGATACTCGGGGAATACCGCAACGCACGCACCGCGGACGAAACCCGCTCTCTCGTTGACCATGTTGCGACGCTGCTTGCGGTGGCGCTTTTTATCGTTTCCACCGCCGGGATGATCGCGGCCCCGCTGATCATCTATCTAACGGCGCCGGGATTCGTGGCGAATGCCGAGAAATTCACGGTCACCGTGCAGTTGCTGCGTATCACGTTTCCCTACATCCTTTTTATTTCGCTCACGTCGTTCGCAGGCGGGATCCTGAATACCTGGAGCCGCTTTTCCGTCCCGGCGTTCACGCCTACGTTGCTGAACGTTTCATTCATCGTGTTCGCGCTGTGGTTTGCCCCGTATTTCGATCCGCCAATTCTGGCCTTGGCATGGGCTGTATTCGCCGGCGGTCTGCTGCAACTGGGGTTCCAGCTGCCGTTCCTGGCCAAAATTGGCATGCTACCGCGATTGCGTTTCGATCTGAAAGATCCGGGTGTCTGGAAAATCCTGAAATTGATGGGACCCGCGGTTTTCGGCGTTTCGATCGGTCAGATAAGCCTGTTGATCAACACTATTTTTGCGTCTTTCCTGGTGACCGGCAGCGTCTCCTGGCTCTACTACGCCGACCGCCTGATGGAATTCCCGACCGGGCTGCTCGGCGTTGCGCTGGGCACAATCCTATTGCCCAGCCTGACACGTAGCTTCGCCGACCAGACCGGCGACGAATATTCGAAATTGCTCGATTGGGGACTGCGGCTTACTTTTATGCTGGCCCTGCCGTGCGCGTTGGCGCTGGCCTTGCTCGCCGTGCCGCTGATCTCCACGTTGTTTCATCACGGCGCATTCGGAGTAGAGGACGTGATGATGACGCGCAATGCGCTCATGGCTTACAGCGTTGGTCTGCTGGGATTGATTCTGGTCAAGGTTCTCGCACCGGGCTTCTATGCCAGGCAGAATATCCGCACGCCCGTCAAAATTGCGTTGATTACCCTTGTGGCGACCCAGATCATGAACCTGGTCTTTGTCTGGCAATTGCGGCATGCCGGCCTCGCGCTGGCTATTTCGTTGGGGGCCTGTCTCAATGCGGGATTGCTTTATTACAAGCTGCGCCGTCACGGAATTTACCGACCGCAGCCGGGCTGGATCCTGTTTCTCGCGAAGCTCACACTGGCCCTGCTCGTGATGAGCGCTGTGCTTTGGGGTGCAATGGGAGAGACTCCTCCATGGTTATCTTCCGTCGCCGCTTGGCGGATAGGACGGCTTTCGATGCTCGTGGTCGTGGGCGTTGCGAGTTATTTTGGCACCCTCTGGGTGCTCGGCTTGCGTCTAGATCAATTTGCCAAGCGGTCAGCTTAAGGAGTCGACGACTGCCGACGACTGGTACGCATCGTTAACCGGCCCCGAGCGGCACCGTGAAAAACTTGGCGGATCGCCGACGCAATGAGAAACCAAAAAAAACCCCCGCATTTCGCGGGGGCAAGAAAAGCTAATTACATTCACGCGGGCGACTATTTCTTGCCTTTGTCGCTGTCGTGCTGGCCGCCGTGCTTGAAGCGGCGTTTTTCCGTTGGCACCGTGAATATCTTCAGGGCACCACTGCCTTCGATTTGCGCGCCTGATTTGGTCCGACCTTTCAGCACGCCGCTCAGATCACCGGTATGGAAATTGGCGATATCGGGCTTGAAGTAACAGACCATGTCGATACGACCGTCGCGGTTGACGTCTTTGCCATTCTTGTGGCAACGGAACAGGCTTTTCTCATTGCCGGTCGCACCGAAGGTCAGTGAGTTTGGATCCACCGTCGTAGCGTCGAAGTCGTCCATCGAAAGGATGGCCACGGCGATCGGGTCCTGGCCCTTTCGTTTTTCGAGGTCGCGCTCATCCCCTTGCCAGTGCATCACCTGGATAGGAACATGTTTGGCAGATGGCGATGGCGCTGGCGACGGAGCCGGGACAGGCGTCGGAGTAGGTGTCGGAGCAGGTGTCGGAGCAGGTGTCGGCGCGGGTGCCGGCGCCGCATTGGGATCCCGGACGCCGTTGATCGCAACCTGATAGGGTCCCCCGGGAGACGGAATGAAAATCATCGGCGAGGTTCCACCCTGATCCCAATAATGAGGAAAGCCGCTTACAGCAACGAAATACGTTCCTGTCGCCGGCAAGGTCACATTATTGATGAACGCATCGGCCACCGGGCAGTTTGCTTCCCCGTGACCCAGCAAATTGCCGAGAGCATCATAGAGACCGACGATACTGCTGAAACCATTGCACGTGCCCGCAGCATCTACCTGCATTGCTCCAACAATCGTGATCGAGGGTGTGTCGCCCTGAGTCGCGTCGAAGGCGAAAAAATCGACATCGGTGGTATCCCCTCCGCCGATTTGGCCAATAACGGCGGAAATGCTCAAGCCTTCCGCGGGTACGGCTGTCAATTGCGCACTACTAAGAGAATCATTGGGCTCCACTTCCGTAATCGCGGCAGCTGGCGCAAGTCCGGAAGAACCAAGTAGACAAACGAATAAACCGCGCACTAGCGGCGACAGCAGACGCCGCTGTATCTCGGTATGCATGATCACTTTCTCCTGTTAGGTAGCATTGAGTCTGTTACTGGTGTGACGCCATTGGAATATGCAATGTCCGTACCTAAAAACCGGCGAATCTGATGCTGTCGCAAGGGCTATTTTTATTGGTTAATCGCTCAGATAGTTACGATGATTTGACTTCGATTCAGGGCGAGGGTCAGCGGAATGTGATTGCCGAATATCGCTTGGCAAGGGTGTTTTGTGTCACGCGACGGATTACGTCCGAGGTGACAAAAAACGGTATCGACCAGTTGGCCCGGTGAAATCGGGCCAATCACCGGGAACAATGATGAGCCGCGCGACGAAAAGTGTTATGGAACGCGGAGGAGAGTTGTCCTGCGAAGGACGTCAACCCTTGGTGTGCATCGCGTCGTCGACGACCCGGCGGGTGAGGTGCGGTGCGAACATTTCGATGAAGTCGTAGGTATAGCCGCGCAGATAACTGTTCTTGCGAATACCGATTCGGGTTGTACTCGGTTCAAACAAGTGGCTGGCATCGATGGCGCGCACATGCGTATCCCGCTTCGGATCGTAAGCCATCATCGCGACGATGCCGACTCCAAGGCCGAGTTCCACATAGGTTTTGATAACGTCGGCGTCGATTGCGGTGAGCACGACGTTAGGCGTGAGTCCCTTGTCGGAAAATGCCTGGTTGATCTTCGATCTTCCGGTGAATGCGAAATCGTAGGTAATGATGGGAAACGCGGCAATGGCCTCTACAGTCAACTTCTTCGCCTTTAACAATGGGTGGCCGGGCTGCACCAGAACGCAACGGTTCCACTTGTAGCAGGGGAGCATCACAAGGTCTTCGTATAGCTCGATTGCCTCGGTTGCGATGGCGATATCGGCCTCTCCGGAAGCGACCATTTCGGAAATCTGGGTCGGGCTGCCCTGACGCAACGAAAGGCGCACGTCGGGATATTGCTTGGTGAATTGCTGAATGATCCGGGGAAGCGCGTAGCGGGCCTGCGTATGCGTGGTGGCAATCGTCAGGCGGCCTTTGTCCTCTTCGGTGAATTGTTCGCCGACCTGCCGAAGGTTTTCGACATCCTTCAATACCCGCTGGGCGATTTCCAGGATCGCTTTACCCGGCTCGGTCACGGCGACGACACGCTTGCCGTGGCGGACAAAAATGTCTACGCCGAGCTCGTCCTCGAGGCTGCGGATCTGCTTGCTGATTCCCGGCTGCGAGGTGTGCAGAACTTCCGCGGCGCTCGACAGGTTGAGATTCTGGCGGGCGACTTCGCAGATGTACCGTAACTGCTGCAATTTCATGATCGTGTCCCGGGCGAATCGGGTTGCTTAATAATAGAATCGTATTTAATACTAACAGAATAGTCATAAGCAATATAAGGACTGCCGGTATCATCAGCCCATCGTGGACAACTCGAGTTAGGGCGGGGCGCGCAAACGCGGTTCGCACGGTGGAAAAATGGAATTGGGCTACGCCCTGTCGGGGCTACTGGTCGGATTTATCGTAGGCCTTACCGGTGTTGGCGGCGGTTCGCTGATGACGCCGATGCTGGTCATGATATTCGGCGTTTCGCCGGCAACTGCCGTCGGGACAGATCTGCTCTACGCTTCCTTCACCAAGGCCACCGGGGTGTGGGTCCACGCGCGTCGCGGCAACGTCGAATGGAAACTGGTCGGTTGGCTTGCGCTCGGCAGCATACCGGCCGCCCTCGCTGCCCTGGTCGCGTTGCATACGCTTGGAGTCGACAGCCAGCGCGTTAGCGGCCTTATTACCGGTTCGCTCGGTATCGCGCTGATCCTGACGGCGTTGGCGATCCTTTTCAAGGAACGGCTGCAGGGCCTCGGCAGGCATGGCGCGGGCAAGGAATGGCGCGAGCGCCATATCGTCCCCGCGACCATCGCCACTGGCGCAATCATCGGCGCTCTCGTTGCCTTGAGTTCGGTTGGCGCGGGGGCAGTCGGTGTCGCAGCGCTGTTCTGGTTGTTCCCGCTGTTGCCCGCGTCGCGCATCGTCGGCAGCGACATCGCACACGCGGTTCCACTGACAGCCGTGGCCGGCCTCGGACATTTCTACATGGGCACGGTGGACTGGCATCTGCTCGGCAACCTTCTGATCGGATCGCTGCCCGGGATCTACCTCGGCAGCCTGCTGAGCGGGCGCATTGCCGAACGTTGGCTGCGACCGGCGCTGGCGTCCATGCTGGTGCTGGTCGGCGGCAAGCTGGTCTGGTAACCGGCCCCTCCCTTAAGCTACGATATTTCGTAATAGGCATAGTCATGTACGTTTACGACCAGGTCGATCGCAATCTCGTCAATGAGCGCGTAGCCCAGTATCGGGACCAGGTGCGGCGTTTCCTCGTCGGCGATCTGAGCGAAGACGAATTCCGGCCGTTGCGCCTGCAGAACGGCTTGTACCTACAGCGCCACGCCCCGATGCTGCGGGTGGCGATACCCTACGGCCTGCTGTCTGCAGCCCAGTTACGCATGCTGGCCTCGATTGCGCGCCGGTATGACCGTGGCTATGGGCATTTCACGACGCGGCAGAACATCCAGTACAACTGGCCGCGCCTGGAAGACTCGCCCGACATCCTGGCTGACCTGGCATCGGTGGAAATGCATGCAATCCAGACCAGCGGCAACTGCGTCCGCAACATCACGTCGGACGAATTCGCGGGTGTCGCACCCGACGAGGTGATCGATCCGCGGCCGCTGGCCGAAATGCTGCGGCAGTGGTCCACTTTTCATCCGGAGTTCGCCTTTCTGCCGCGCAAATTCAAGATCGCGGTGAATGGCGCCGAGGAGGACCGTGCCGCCACCGCGTTCCACGACATCGGCCTGTACTTGCGCCGCGGGCCGGGTGGCGAAGTCGGACTGCGCGTATTGGTCGGGGGCGGCATGGGCCGCACGCCGATCGTCGGCCCGGTGATCCGCGAGTTTCTGCCCTGGCAGCACATGAATACGTACGTCGAGGCCGTCCTGCGTGTCTACAACCGTCACGGCCGTCGCGACAATCTCTACAAGGCGCGCATCAAGATTCTGGTCAAGGCGCTGGGAACCGAAGAATTCGCGCGTCAGGTGGAAGAAGAATGGGCCCTCACGAGGGATGGGCCGGACACGCTGACGGAGCAGGAGTTGGCTCGCGTATCAGCCTACTTTGCCCCGCCTGATTACGCTTCCCGGCCGGCCGACAACGCCGAATTCAGCCGGCACGTGGCCGAAAACACAGGTTTTGCCCGCTGGGTGGGCCGCGCGGTTAAACCTCATCGCATCCCGGGCTATCGCACGGTTGTATTGTCGTTGAAGAAAACCGGCGTGCCGCCGGGCGATGCCACGGCCGAGCAGATGGATAGGGTCGCCGACTGGTCGGAGCGATTTGGTTTCAGCGAAGTGCGCGTGTCCCACGAGCAGAACCTCATCCTTCCGGATGTGCGCGCCAATGATTTGTTCACCCTATGGGAAGAAGCCCGAAAAGCCGGTCTTTCGACGCCGAACCTCGGCCTGCTGACCGACATCATCGCGTGCCCGGGTGGAGATTTCTGCTCGCTTGCAAACGCCAAATCCATCCCGATCGCGGAAGCGATCCAGCGCCGCTTCGACGATCTCGATTTTTTGCATGACATCGGCGAGCTGAACATCAACATTTCGGGCTGCATGAATTCCTGCGGTCATCACCATGCCGGGCACATTGGCATTCTCGGCGTCGACAAGGATGGCGAGGAGTGGTATCAGATTTCAGTCGGCGGCGCCGACGGATCGCAGGCCGGACGCGGCCGTAGCGCCATCGGTAAAGTCATCGGCCCGTCGTTCAAGGCGGACGACATGCCCGACGTCATTTCGCGGCTGGTCGACATCTACCTGGAGAAGCGCGAAGCCGAAGAACGGTTCATCGATACGGTCGGGCGCCTGGGTATTGCCCCCTTCAAGTCGGGCGTCTATGGTTCGCCGTTGCGGGCGCGCGAAGGGGCGGCTGCCGATGCCTGAGATCATTTTGCGCGACACGGTGGTGGCCGATGACTGGCAGGTCGTGCGCCCTGGCGCCGATGCGCCGTTGGTTCTGCCCGCCGGGCGAGTCATCGTTCCGCTTGCCGCCTGGCTCGAACAGCAGAGTGCATTGGCCGCGCGTCGCGATGTCGGCGTCTGGCTGTCCGGCACTGACGATCCGGCGAAACTCGCGCCTTCTCTGGCGTCATTATCGCTGGTCGCAATCGATTTTCCGAAGTTCACCGACGGACGGGGCTACTCGATCGCCTACCTGTTGCGTTCGCGTTTCGGTTATCGCGGTGAACTGCGCGCGATAGGCGATGTGCTGCCCGACCAGCTCTTCTACATGAAACGTGTCGGCTTTGATGCATTTGCGGTGCGTGCCGACAAGGACATTCGCCAGGCCTTGCAAAGCCTGCGTCCGTTCACCGATTCCTATCAGGGTTCATGGGACAACGCGGTTCCGGCGTTCCGCCGTCATGAGCGCGCCTGGCCTCCCGCTCAGAGCAAGTCATGAAGTCAGACGCAGCCGTGCACGCCCAGCCCATCGCTTCGTCGCCGAATTGCGGATACCCGGCAGGGATACTGTTATCGCGGTTGAAGGAAATCGCCGGCGAGTTTCGCAATGTCGCGTTCGCCAGCAGCCTGGGCGCCGAAGACATGTTGATCGCGGATGCCATCTTCACGGCGGGTCTGCCGATCACCGTCTTCACGCTCGATACCGGCCGACTGCCGCGTGAAACGCTGGACCTGCTGGAGCGCATGCGCGGTCGCTATTCCCGAGAGGTGGAAATATTCCGGCCCGATACGGACGAAGTTGGGCGCTATGTCTCCGCGCACGGCGCGAATGCCTTCTATGAAAGCGTCGAGTTGCGCAAGCGTTGCTGTCACATCCGCAAGGTGGAACCGCTGGCAAGGGCGCTCTCGAGCCGGGATGCATGGGTGACCGGCTTGCGCCGCGCCCAGTCCGTCACCCGAACGGACCTGCCGTTACGCGAATTCGACGCCGCCCATGGGCTCGTAAAGTTCAATCCTCTGGCGGATTGGAGCGAAGAGAAAGTCTGGGCCTATATCCGCGACCGCGAAGTGCCTTACAACGCATTGCACGACCGCGGCTATCCTTCCATCGGCTGTGATCCGTGCACGCGTGCAATACGTCCCGGCGAAGACATTCGCGCCGGGCGCTGGTGGTGGGAGTCGAAGGACGGCAAGGAATGCGGGATTCACGTCTCGCCGTTAGTCAAACCGACCGGGGAAACAACACCGTGAACGCCGCACTGCAGATCGACTCGACGCGCATCAATCATCTCGGCTGGCTCGAATCGGAAGCCATACACATCCTGCGGGAAGTTGCGGCCGAATGCAGCAATCCGGCCTTGCTGTTTTCCGGTGGCAAGGATTCCATCGTGATGCTGCGGCTGGCCGAGAAGGCGTTCCGCCCGGGCGGGTTTCCATTTCCGCTGCTGCACATTGACACGGGTCACAATTTTCCCGAGGTCATCGCTTTTCGCGACGCGCGCGTCGCTGAGCTGGGCGAACGCCTGATCATTGGCCACATGGAAGATTCGATTCGAACCGGCAGAGTGCGATTGCGCTCGGAAGATGAAAGCCGCAATGTGCATCAGTCCGTGACCCTGCTCGACACCATTGCCGAGCATGGATTCGATGCCTGCATCGGCGGGGCACGCCGCGATGAGGAAAAATCACGCGCAAAGGAGCGCATCTTCTCCTTCCGGGATGAATTCGGCCAATGGGACCCGAAGAACCAGCGCCCGGAGCTGTGGAGCCTCTACAACACGCGGGTGCACAAGGGCGAGAACATCCGCGTATTTCCGATCAGCAACTGGACCGAACTCGACGTCTGGCAGTACATCGACCGCGAAAAGCTTGCCGTGCCCTCGATCTACTACGCGCATCGGCGCGAAGTGGTGCGCAGGCCTGGCGGGCTGCTGCCGGTGTCGGGGCTGGTGCAACCCAAAGCTGGCGAAACCGTGGAAACGATTTCAGTGCGGTTTCGTACCGTCGGCGACATGACCTGCACCTGCCCGGTGGAATCGACCGCTGCAACCGCGGAGGAAATCATCGTCGAAACGGCGACGACCCGCATTACCGAACGTGGCGCAACGCGCATGGACGACCAGACGTCGGAAGCGTCGATGGAGCTGCGCAAGAAGGAAGGTTATTTTTAACGCTATGAGTGAATCGCAAGGACGCCAAGAGCGCCAAGGGGATCGAAGATAATCGTGAAGAATTGTTCGAACGAATGTGGCGCCTCCGCCGCGAATCTGAGGAATGCTGGTTTTCGTGGCGTTTACCTTGGCGCCCTTCGCGTCTTCGCGGCAAAGGAAGTGTCATGTCAGCAATAGAGAATATACAACCTGTTGATACCGGCATGCTGCGCTTCACCAGCGCGGGCAGCGTCGACGACGGCAAAAGCACACTGATCGGGCGGCTGCTTTATGACACCAAGGCGATATTCGAGGACCAGCTTTCGTCCATCGAGAAATCCAGCCGCCGTCGCGGCCAGGCCGGGATCGACCTTTCATTGCTGACCGACGGACTGCTCGCGGAGCGCGAACAAGGCATTACCATCGATGTGGCCTACCGCTATTTCGCCACGCCGTCGCGCAAGTTCATCATTGCCGATACGCCCGGGCACGAACAATACACCCGCAATATGGTCACCGGCGCGTCGACTGCGGATCTGGCGATCGTGCTGGTGGATGCGCGCAAGGGGCTGCTGACGCAGTCGCGCCGTCATGCCTATATCGCCAGCCTGCTGCGCATTCCGCATGTGGTGCTGGCGGTGAACAAGATGGATCTCGTGGAGCATTCGCAGCAGGTGTTCGACGACATCAGCGGAGCCTTCGATAGTTTCGTTCGCGACCTCGATTTCTATCGGATCGATGCGTTGCCGATGTCGGCCCTGGAGGGCGACATGGTCGTCGGGCGTGGGGACAGGCTGCCGTGGTACCGCGGACCGACGCTGCTGGAAATTCTCGAAAGCGCCGAAGTGGCGCGCTCCGCCGTGCACGGGCAACTCTTTTTACCGGTGCAACTGGTATCGAGGCCGGGGGACAGTGGCGTGGAAGATGCGCGCGGCTATGCCGGCCGGATCGAATCCGGCAGCATCGGTGTCGGAGATGCCATTACCGTCCTGCCTTCCGGGCAGGCATCGAGAGTCCGCGCGATCCGTACTTTTGACGGGGCTGTCGAGCGGGCGCAGGCACCGCAGTCGGTAACCGTCGTGCTCGAAGACCAAATCGACATCTCGCGCGGAGAGGTATTGGCGGCAAGCGGGGCGCTACCGGTCGTGGCGCGCGAATTCGAGGCTACGCTGTGCTGGCTGGCGACCGAACCATTCAATCGCAGCCGGCGCTACCTGATCAAGCAGGGTACCCGGGTAGTCAAGGCGTTGCTCGGGTCTCCGCAATACCGGACGAACGTCAACACGCTCGTGCAGGAACCGGCGGACACGTTTGTGCTGAATGACATTGGTCGCATTTCGGTCAAGACCGCGCAGCCCATCGCGTTCGAACCCTATCGGCGCAATCGCGCGGCCGGCAGTTTCATCGTCATAGACGAGACCAGCAACAATACCGTCGCAGCCGGTCTCATCGAATAAATCGGAAAATTCGCGGCACAGGAACGAAATGGGCAAGGTTTATCTCATTGGTGCGGGTCCGGGCGCAGCCGACCTGATTACAGTGCGGGGCGCCGGGCTATTGAAGTGTGCCGATATCGTATTTCACGACGCGCTGGTGCAACCGGAGATGCTCGCATTGGCTCCGGGTGCCAAGCAGGTGGCGGTTGGCAAGCGATGCAGCCGCATCTCGACCGATCAGCGTTTCATCAATCGCCATCTTATTGAAGCCGCTGCTAAATACGAGGTCGTGGTCCGGCTCAAGGGTGGCGACCCGCTGCTGTTCGGCAGGGCGCAGGAGGAAATTGCGGCATTGGAGTCGGCCGGCGTGGATTACGAAATTGTGCCGGGCGTGACCTCGGCGCTGGCCGCTGGCGCGGAACTCGGCGTTTCGCTTACTGCGCGAGGTGTCAGCCGAAGTGTAGTTTTCGCAACGCCTCGGATAGGCGAAGGTGAAGACGTCAGTGACTGGGCGCCGGCAGTAGCCCGCGCCGATACCGCCGTCTTGTACATGGCGGTCGGCCAGGCGGCAGAAATTGCCGGAATTCTGGAGGCACAGGGCATGCCGGCCTCCACCCCTGTCGTCCTGGTCGAGAATGCATCGTTACCGGGCGGTCGGCATATCGGATCCACGTTGCGCGGGCTCAAGAACGGTGCCGGCAGGGAATTGACCGGTCCGGCGTTGCTGCTGTTCGGCGACGTTTTCAGGAAGCGAGCGCACGCCCTGATCGGACAGGAATTGATGACTGACGATACACCGCGGCAGGCGACTCCACGCTGAGAGATGTCGGAGTTGCTGCTGTCCGGAAGCCGGCGCAAAGCCGGCTTTTTCATGTTCCTCTCAATATGCACAATAACGATAATAAAATGAGATTATATTATTTCCATTTATAACCAGGGGCCGATAACTTCCGCTTCGGTTTCGCAACTCCTCTGTTGTCAATTCATGACGCCGGCCTCCCGGTCAGCGTTTTCTTTGAGCGGCGAACCGGACTTGAGGGAGTCGGATCGATCAGATCTATCGGGTCTAATTAACATAAGGCGAAACCATGATGGCCGAGTTCGACGCGAAACGTATTGAGGATGGGCAGACCGATAGACGGCTGTCCCCGGAAGTCGAGCAGGAGATTCTTCGGGCCATAGCGCGCATCAACTACGGCTCGATCGAAGTGGTCGTCCACGACGGCAAGGTCGTGCAAATAGAGTGTAGGGAAAAAATTCGCGTGGTCCGCGACGAGCCGGGCCGCAAGAACGCGATACGTCAATTCCGCTAGCCGGGTAAACCGGTTCGGCAACACCCGAGGCAGGCCAACCAGAAGACTGGAGGCGGCAAATAACAAAACGATGTCGGCGACCTGACCGGATGACCGGAGGGCTCCGCAATTCAATTCAAGGGAGTTTTTCGCATGAATCCGTTGCGTCTTCGGACCGTGGCCGGCGCGCTGGCCGCAAGTTTCATCATGACTTCGACTTACGCGCTCGCGGAAGACGACGTTTCGCAAATCAAGCAGCAACTCGACGAGCTGGATCAGAAGATACGCGTGCTACAGAGACTGCAGGAGCTGGACAAGGAAGCGGCAACCGCCAAGGCGAAGGAGACGCCCAGCGTTTCCGCCGGTAAAGACGGTTTTTATCTCAAGTCAGGGGATGGCGCGTTTTCGCTCCGACTCGGCGGCGTTGTTCAGGCCGATACCCGCTGGTATGTGGATCAAAGTCTGCCCTCCGGCGCTGCGCCCGACAATATGCTTGTGCGCAAAGCGCGACCGATTATCGAAGCATTGATCGCCGAAAAGTTCGTGCTGAGGATCATGCCGGATTTTGGCAATGGCCAGACCGTCCAGGAAGAATACGTTGAGGCGAGACTCGATCCTGCCTTCAACATTCGCGCCGGAAAATTCAAATCGCCCGTAGGCCTGGAACGACTTCAGCTCGATAGCGAAAACGAATTCATCGAGCGCGCGTTGCCGACCAATCTTGCGCCCAATCGCGATGTGGGTTTGCAGTTGGCGGGCAGTGTGCTTTCGAACACGGTGTCCTATCAACTGGGTATTTTCGACGGCGTCTATGACAACGGCCTCGCCGACGGCGACGACAACAATGCCAAGGACGGGGTGGGACGGATTTTCCTGGAACCCTTCAAAAACGGCGACAGCGCGCTGAAGGGCCTGGGCTTCGGGGTTTCCTGCAGCACTGGCCGCCATCAGGGCAACCCTACGACGACGGATCTTCCGCAGTTCAAGACGATGGGGCAGCAGAATTTCTTCACTTACACAACCGGAGCCTATGCCGATGGCACCCAGGATCGCGTATCGCCCCAGTTCTATTACTACGCCGGACCATTCGGCCTGCTCGGCGAATACATCAGTTCCCGCCAGGAAATATCGCGAAGCACCAATCTCAGGAGAGACATCGACAATCGCGCATGGCAGTTGGCCGGGTATTGGGTCATTACTGGTGAGAATGCCTCCTATCGCGGTGTCCCTGTACCGAGCAGGCCTTTTGCTCCATCAGACGGAAGGTGGGGTGCGTTCGAACTTGTGACGCGCTACAGCGTGCAGACAAATGACGAGGCTGCCTTCGTCGGCTCTGCGGCAACCCAGCTGGCCAACCCTTCGCAGTCCGCCCGCGAGGCACGCGAGATCGGTGTGGGATTGAATTGGTATCTCAACCGGAATATCAAGGTGCAGATTAACTTTGAGGAAACGCATTTCGACGGTGGAGCGGTGAACGGGGATCGTGCCACCGAGAAGGTAATTTTAACGCGCTTTCAGGCGGCAATCTGAGGATGGGCGTGATAAAAAGCCATTCGATATCATCGAAAATCATGTTCTCACGCCGCGTTGCCTATCAACTTATTATCTCGCTAATGTTGTCGTGCAAGACATTGGCGTATGCCGATTCCGAATTGCTCAATGTGTCCTACGACCCGACGCGTGAACTCTATCAGGAGTTCAACGCAGCGTTCGCCCGGCAATGGGAGGCGAAGACCAGGGAAAAGGTCTCTGTCAAGCAGTCTCACGGCGGATCGGGCAAGCAGGCGAGGACCGTGATCGACGGCCTGACCGCAGACGTCGTCACGCTTGCGCTCGCCTACGACATCGACGAAATCTCTGCCAGGGCAAAACTGCTCCCGTCCGATTGGCAGAAGCGGTTGCCCCACAACAGTTCGCCGTACACGTCCACGATCGTTTTCCTGGTGCGCAAGGGTAACCCCAAGAACATCAAGGATTGGGACGACGTAGCCAGGGCGCGGATATCGGTGATTACGCCGAACCCGAAAACATCCGGGGGCGCGCGCTGGAATTATCTTGCGGCCTGGGGCTACGCGCTGAAGAACTACGGCAACGATGAAGCGAAGGCCAGGGAATTCGTCGCGAAGATCTATAAGAATGTCCCGGTGCTCGATTCCGGTGCCCGCGGTTCGACGACCACCTTCGTGGAGCGCGGCATCGGCGACGTGTTGCTGGCTTGGGAAAACGAAGCTTTCCTGGCGGTGAAAGAGCTCGGCCCGGAAAAAGTCGACATCGTGGTGCCGTCCATCAGCATTCTGGCCGAACCGCCCGTGACTCTTGTCGACAAAGTTGCCGACAAGCATGGCACCCGCAAGGTGGCGCAAGCCTACCTCGAGTATCTGTACAGCGAGGAGGGGCAGGATATCGCCGGGCGCAATTTCTATCGGCCGACGGATGCAAAGGTCGCGGCGAAATATTCGACCCAGTTCCCCAAGATCAGTCTTTTCAGAATCGACGAGCTATTCGGCGGCTGGCAAAAAGCACAGAAAACCCATTTCGCCGACGGCGGCGTGTTCGACCAGATCTATCAGAAGTAACAGGAAAGCCAGCGGCGCGTTCGGGAGAACGAACATGACTGCATTGATCGTGGGTGGGGACTATGTGGAAAGCCTGAAGCGCGAAATCCTCGCGCACGGCCATGCGGATGTCGAACACTGGAGCGGGCGCAAGTCGGGGTCTGCCCGGCGCCCGGTACCCGAACATGCGCGGCTGATCGTGGTCCTGTGCGACTACGTGAACCACAACCTGGCTACTACGCTGAAGTGGCAGGCCCGCCGCAGCGGCACAGCTTTGCTGTTCTGCCGCCATTCTGCCAACGAGTTACGCCGGAAACTGGATGCGATGGCGGGCGGCGACTCGTTCCGTTAGTAGCCGCATTGGACGGACAGGTCGAAGGGGAGGAAACGACCATGGAATTTCTTGCAGACAAGGACGCACTGGCGCGCACACAGGCCGCCACCGATTATCCGCTTCAGCGCGCGGCGGACGGTCGTGTCGTGGGCCATTTCTTTCATTGTCGGTTGTCCAGCGTGTTCCAGCCGGTGATCGATGTGAGCGGGCGACAGGTCGTCGGCCATGCGGCCTACGTGCGTTCGGATGCAAACGACGATGCGGCGCTATCGCCATGGGGAATATTTTCGCTGGCAGCGGACGATCCCGTGCTGGTGCGTCTGGACCGGCTGTGCCGCACGCTGCATGCGTTGAATTATTTCAGCGCTGTCCCGGAAAGCCAGAGCCTGTTCGTGGCGGTGCAGCCGCGTCTGCTGGAAAGTGTAAAAGACGGGCACGGCCGCGCTTTCGAAAAGGTCCTTGACCTGATCGGCGTGGAAACCTCACGTGTCGTGATCGAAATCCCGTTGGAGGTGAACCGGGACTGGCGACTCCTGAAGCATGTGATCGTCAACTACCGCTCGAGGGGTTATCGCATCGCGCTGAATCACGGCGGGGAAAACGAGGGTTGGATGGCGGAACTCGGCGGCCTCTATCCCGATTTCGTCAGGCTGGGAGCCGACCCGTTGAAGAAACGAGCCGGAATGACGGCGCTCGTTGAAGTGATACATCGGTTCGGCGCTACGTTGCTGGTCAGAGACGTCGAAACCGAACAGGAAATGTCCGCCGCGATACGCGCCGGGGCCGATCTGCTGCAGGGGCGTTTCCTCGGCGAGCCGGCGCGCGCGATCGAGTCGATATCGCGCCGTTCGCAAGAGCAAGGCAGTCATCCGGGGTGCGCATGGTGAGGCCGTTCAAACAACACAGCGTTCTGCCGGGGTTCAACCTCGCGCTCGGGTTCACGCTGCTCTATCTGAGCTTGATCGTGCTGATTCCGTTGTCGGCGGCATTTATCAAGACCGCGGCCCTGTCCTGGCCCGAGTTCTGGGCCACGGTGACCACACCAAGAGTCGTGGCGTCCTATCGGCTGACATTCGGCGCATCGCTGGCGGCGGCGCTGTTGAATGCGGTCTTCGGATTGCTGGTGGCCTGGGTACTGGTGCGCTATCGCTTCCCCGGCAAGCAAATCGTCGACGCACTGGTCGATCTGCCATTCGCCTTGCCGACCGCGGTTGCCGGTATCGCACTAACCGCGCTGTATGCAGGCAATGGCTGGATCGGCCGATGGTTCGAGCCTTTCGGAGTCAAGATCGCCTTCACCCCGCTCGGTGTCTTCGTCGCGCTGACCTTCATCGGCCTGCCATTCGTGGTGCGCACGGTACAGCCGGTGCTGGAAGACGTGGAGTCGGAACTCGAGGAGGCGGCGGCGACCCTCGGCGCTTCGCGCCTGCAGACTTTTGCGCGCGTCATATTTCCTACCGTATTGCCTGCGCTGCTGACCGGCTTCGCACTGGCATTCGCGCGTGCGGTCGGCGAATACGGATCGGTGATTTTCATTGCCGGCAACATGCCCATGATTTCGGAGATCACGCCGCTGCTGATCATTACCAAGCTGGAGCAATACGACTATATCGGCGCCACCGCGCTGGCAGTGGTGATGCTGGCCATTTCCTTCGTTCTGCTGCTGATCATCAACTGGCTGCAATGGTGGAGCCGGCGGCGCGGAGAAGCCCTGTGAGAACGCGCCGATGAGTGCCGTCGCGTTTCCTCTCGACGCCACGCAACGCGGCGTGCGCGCCACGCAGGAACCGCTGTGGGTGCGCTGGACCCTGATCGGCCTTGCGTTGGCCTTCCTGACGCTGTTCCTGTTCGTGCCGCTGATTTCGGTGTTCTACGAAGCGCTGAGAAAAGGCGTGGGGGTCTACTTCGCTTCCATCGTCGAATCGGATGCGTTGTCCGCGATCAAGCTCACACTGATCGCCGCGGCAATCGCCGTACCGCTCAACGTCGTATTCGGTGTCGCCGCTGCGTGGGCAATCGCCAAGTTCGAGTTCCGCGGCAAGTATCTGCTGATTACCTTGATCGACCTGCCGTTTTCGGTTTCGCCGGTGGTTTCGGGACTGATTTACGTTCTGATCTTCGGCCTGCAGGGTTGGCTTGGTCCCTGGCTTGCCGAGCACGATCTGAAAATAATCTTCGCGGTTCCGGGCATCGTGCTGGCAACCATTTTCGTGACTTTCCCTTTCGTCGCCCGCGAACTGATTCCGCTGATGCAGGCGCAAGGCAGCGAAGAGGAGGCGGCGGCGGCGGTGCTGGGCGCCAGCGGCTGGCAGATTTTCTCCCGCGTGACGCTGCCGAATATCAAATGGGGATTGCTCTACGGGGCGATCCTCTGCAACGCGCGGGCCATGGGCGAGTTCGGGGCGGTATCCGTCGTCTCCGGACATATCCGCGGCAGCACCAACACCATGCCGCTGCACGTCGAAATCCTCTACAACGAATACAACTTTGCCGCCGCGTTTGCGGTGGCCTCCCTGCTGGCGCTGCTGGCGTTGGTAACGCTGGTACTCAAAAGTGTCGTCGGGGCCAGGGCCGAGACGGATAAGGAGCAAGACCATGACCATTGAAGTCCGCAATCTGTCGAAGCAGTTCGGTACGTTTTCCGCACTTCGCGACGTCAGCTTGGAGGTACAGACCGGCGAATTGCTCGCGCTGCTGGGACCCTCCGGATCCGGCAAGACCACGCTGCTGCGGGTCATAGCGGGACTCGAAGTGCCCGATACCGGCCAGGTGTTGTTTCAGGGCGAGGATTCCACGGACCGTCATGTGCGCGACCGCCGAGTCGGCTTCGTGTTCCAGCACTACGCGTTGTTCCGGCACATGACGATATTCGAAAACGTTGCGTTCGGTCTGCGTGTGCGCCCGAAGAGCATTCGTCCCGACGAAGGGGAAATCCGGGAACGCGTGCTGAAATTGCTCAAGCTGGTACAGCTCGACTGGCTCGCCGATCGCTATCCGCATCAACTCTCCGGCGGGCAGCGCCAGCGCATCGCTCTGGCGCGTGCGCTGGCTGTAGAACCGAAGGTATTGCTGCTCGACGAACCTTTCGGCGCATTGGATGCGAAAGTGCGCAAGGAATTGCGCGGTTGGCTGCGGAGGCTGCACGACGACATGCATATCACCAGCGTCTTCGTTACCCACGACCAGGAAGAGGCGCTCGAAGTTGCCGATCGCGTGGTGGTCATGAACGAAGGCCGCATGGAGCAGATCGGCACGCCGGACGAAGTGTACGACCAGCCGGCCGGGCCTTTCGTCTACGAGTTCCTCGGCCATGTGAACCTGTTTCATGGCCGCCTTCACCGCGGCCGTGCGCTGATCGGCGGTATCGAATTCGACGCGCCGGAACACGCGGAAGCAGAGGAGCAACCTGCTGTCGCCTATGTCAGGCCCCACGACATCGAGATCGAACGGGTGTCCGGCGGAGAGCGCGTGCTCCCGGTGCGCATCGTGCACGTGCTGGCTGTCGGTCCGGTGGTGCGGGTGGAACTCGTCCGCGAAGGCGGCGAGCGGACCGATCCCATCCAGGCCGAAATCAGCCGGGAGCGCTTTCGTGAACTGAAACTCGTCGCGGGCGATCGCGTGTTCATCCGGCCGCGCCGCTTCGATCTGTTTCCGAGTCAGCTACACTAGCCGGGATGCGACTTTTGTCATTTTCTGCGTGAGCCAGGCGCCGGCCTCGGCAATCCTTCTGTTTGCCCACGGCGCCCGCGATCCGGCCTGGGCCGAGCCGTTCCGCCGGATCGCGGCGCGGCTGGGCCGGAGACAACCCGGTATTCGTGTGGAACTGGCGTTTCTCGAACTGATGCAGCCCACCCTCGATTCGGCCATCGCCGGAATGGCAGCCGAGGGCATCCGGCACGTCACTGTCGTCCCGCTGTTCCTCGCGCAGGGAGGGCATCTCAAGCAGGATCTGCCCAGATTGCTCGACGATGTCCGCGGGGATCACCCGGCATTGCGGATCGACGTTACTAGCCCAATCGGCGACTCGGAAGTCCTCACCAACGCGATTGCCGACTGGGCCTTGGAACAGCATTTGGCCCGCTCCGGCTGACGCGCTGGCCGGCCCACTCGTGCAGAACCGCTCTCCGGCAAGGCGAAAGCCGCTAGAATTCAGGCTTTTGGCCGGGCGGACATGCAAGTTTTTCGGGGCATCCCGGCGCGGGCGGACGTCCCGATCGCGCTGACCATCGGTAATTTCGACGGTGTCCATCTTGGGCACCGCGCGATGATCTCACGCCTGACGGAAGTGGCGCGCCGGCACGGTCTGCCGGTCGCAGTGATGACCTTCGAGCCCCAGCCTCAGGAGTTTTTCGCACCGGACCAGGCGCCGGCGCGGTTGACTTCGCTGCACGAAAAGCTGGAAATCCTGCGCGACTGCGGTGTCGCCCGGGTTTACGTCTGCCGGTTCGACTACGCATTTGCGCAACTGACTGCAGCCGAATTTGTATCACGGATATTGCACGACGGCCTGGCGGTGCGCTGGCTGCTGGTCGGTGACGATTTCCGTTTTGGCGCGCGTCGCTCCGGTGACTTCGCGCTGCTGAAGTCGATGGCCTCGCAATCCGGGTTCGAGGTCGAGGCGATGACCAGCGTGGTCGCAGTCGACGGGCGGGTATCCAGCACCGCGATCCGAGGACGACTGGAGAAGGGCGATCTGAGCGGAGCGCAGCAGTTACTCGGCCGACCCTATTCGATAACCGGCCGCGTTGTCGGTGGCGACAAACTCGGCGCGAAAATCGGCTATCCGACCGCGAACGTGCAGTTGAAGCGGTCCAAAGCGCCGCTATCGGGAATTTTTATTGTTGAAGTGGACGGCCTTGGACCAGAGCCCGTGCCGGGCGTGGCCAGTCTCGGTGTGCGGCCCACCGTCAAGGAGCATGGACGGCCGACGTTGGAAGTCCACCTGTTCGATTTCGATGCAAGCCTATACGGGCGTCGCATCGATGTGCGCTTCCTGAAGAAACTGCGTGACGAGCAGAAATTCGCCGGCATCGATGCGCTGGTGGCGCAGATGGACAGGGATGCAGAGCAGGCCAGACACTTTTTTGCGGCGACCCGTCGCACCAAGCAGATTTGAATTTCAGGATATGGATTAAAGAATGGCTGACTACAAGAACACACTGAATCTTCCCGACACACCGTTTCCCATGCGCGGGGATCTTGCCAAGCGCGAGCCGGGATGGGTACAACGCTGGCAGGACTGGAAACTGTACGAGCGCATCCGTGAAGTTGCCAAAGGGCGCCCGAAGTTCGTTCTGCATGACGGACCGCCCTACGCCAACGGCGACATCCACATTGGCCACGCCGTCAACAAGATTCTCAAGGACATCGTCGTCAAATCGAAGACGCTGGCTGGCTTCGATTCGCCTTATGTGCCCGGCTGGGATTGCCACGGCCTGCCGATCGAGCACCAGGTCGAGAAAATACACGGCAAGAACATTCCGGCTGCGCAGTTTCGCAAGCTTTGCCGGGATTACGCGACGGAACAGATCGAGCGCCAGCGCAAGGATTTCATCCGCCTGGGCGTGCTCGGCGACTGGATGAATCCATACCGGACCATGGATTTCAAGACTGAGGCCGACACCATTCGCGCCCTGGACGCGATCAGGCGCAGAGGTTATCTGTACCAGGGGGCAAAGCCGGTGCACTGGTGTCTCGACTGTCGATCGGCGCTTGCCGAAGCCGAAGTGGAGTACGAAGACCGCACTTCACCGGCGATCGATGTCGCCTTCAAGGTGCACGACAACGGGGTTTTGGCGAAGGCGCTGCGGTTTACCCACATCTATGAGCCTGTCTTCGCCGTGATCTGGACGACGACTCCGTGGACGCTGCCGGCCAACCAGGCGGTTTCGGTGCATCCGGACTTCGACTATGTGCTTGTGCATTTCTCTGCCGGTTTTTTGATCCTTGCGAAGGAGCGCGCGGAGAAATGCCTGGAGGCCTTTCAGATCCAGGAGCGCCAGATCGTTGCCGAGTTCAAGGGCGCAGACATCGAGAACCTGAGACTCGAACATCCTTTCTACGAGCGCCTCGTGCCCATCGTGCTCGGTGACCACGTCACACTCGATTCCGGCACGGGCCTGGTCCACACGGCGCCTGCGCATGGCGTGGAAGACTTCGCTGTGGGCCTGCGCTACCAGTTGCCGGTGGAAAATCCGGTGGATGACGATGGACGTTTTTTCCAGAAGACTCCTCTGGTCGGCGGCCTGACAGTGTGGCAGGCCAACGATGTCGTCATCCAGGCGCTCAAGGACCACCAGCGGCTGCTGAAAATCGAAAGCTTCAAGCACAGCTACCCGCATTGCTGGCGCCACAAGTCGCCGCTGATTTTTCGCGCCACGCGCCAGTGGTTCATCGGCATGGATCACGGTGGGGGCCGCAGCTTGCGCCAGGTCGCCGCCAACGCGGTCGAGGCAACGGCGTTTTATCCTTCGTGGGGGCAGGCCAGGCTGGAGGCGATGATTACCAATCGGCCGGACTGGTGCGTTTCGCGGCAACGAAATTGGGGCACGCCGATGGCCTTTTTCGTGCACAGGCAAACCGGGGAATTGCACCCGCGCACCGACGAACTGGTTGAGCAAGTGGCGCAGCGCGTGGAACAGCAGGGCATCGAAGGCTGGTTCTCGCTCGATGCGGCCGAGTTTCTCGGTGCCGACGCAGCGACTTACCGTAAGGTGCCCGATACGCTCGACGTCTGGTTCGATTCCGGCACCACCCATGCCTCGGTACTTCAGCGGCGCACGGAATTGACCAAACCGGCCGATTTGTATCTCGAGGGCTCCGACCAGCATCGCGGCTGGTTCCAGTCGTCGTTGCTGACCGGTTGCGCGATCGACGGCCAGGCGCCATTCAAAGCATTGCTGACGCACGGTTTCGTTGTCGATGGCCAGGGCCGCAAGATGTCGAAATCGCTCGGCAACGTCATCGCGCCACAGAAAGTCATGGATACGCTCGGCGCAGACGTCCTGCGCCTGTGGATCGCGTCGACGGATTATTCCGGCGAATTGTCTTTGTCCGACGAAATCCTGAAGCGTGTCGTGGAAGCCTACCGGCGCATCCGCAACACCCTGCGTTTCCTGCTTGCCAACCTGGACGACTTTGATCAGAAGGCGCATGAATTGCCGGTTGCGGAATGGATCGAGATCGATCGTTACGCGTTGCAGATGGCGGAGCGACTGCAACGGCAGGTGCTCAAAGACTACGATGCATTCGAGTTTCACTATGTCGTGCAGAAACTGCAGGCCTTCTGTTCCGAGGACCTCGGCGGTTTCTATCTGGACATCCTCAAGGACCGGCTGTACACGTCGCCGAAGGATTCCACGGCGCGTCGGTCCGCGCAAAACGCTCTATATCACATCACGCACAGCCTGCTGCGGCTCATGGCACCCGTGCTGTCGTTCACCGCGGATGAAGCCTGGCCGGTATTCACGCGCAACGATAAGGACAGTGTGCTGTTGCACACGTGGCATCAGTTTCCGGACGCCGGAGGAGACCTGTGCGAGCGCTGGGACGAGATCCGCGCGGCCCGATCCGAGGTGCAGAAAGAACTCGAAGCGTTGAGAGCGGCCGGAAAGATCGGATCGTCATTGCAGGCGGAAGTGGAAATCCACGCGGACGGCGGGCGGCTCGATGTTTTGAAGTCGCTGGGAGATGATCTGCGTTTCGTTTTCATCACCTCGCAGGCAAAAGTCGTGCACGGCGGCGCCGGTATCGTCGTACATCCGAGCGATCACAGGAAATGCGAGCGTTGCTGGCATTACCGTGCGGACGTGGGTTGGGATCCGGCGCACGCGGAAATCTGCGCCCGCTGCACGCAGAATCTCTACGGGGCCGGCGAGCGGCGCGCCCATGCGTAGCCCGGGTGTCTGGCTGGGCTTCAGTGTATTGCTCGTTGTGCTCGATCAGATTACGAAATTCGTCATCCGGAGCGCGCTGGTTCCAGGGCAATCGATCGACGTGCTGCCGCCGGTGGTGACACTGGTGCTGGCCTACAACTCCGGTGCCGCGTTCAGTTTCCTGGCTTCGGGTTCGGGCTGGCAGCGTTATTTGTTCCTGGTCATCGCGCTGGTCGCCTCGATCCTGATCATCTATATGATGATCAGGCACCGTTCGGATCGTTTTCTGTGTTTTGCGCTCGCGTTGGTCCTCGGCGGGGCCGTGGGCAACCTCATCGACCGTGCCGTATACGGTGCGGTGGTGGATTTCGTGTTGATGCGCTGGCCCGGCGGTCCCCGCCTGTTCGACCCCTGGCCGGCATTCAACCTGGCGGATTCCTGCATAACAATCGGCGCCGGGTTATTGATCTGGGATAGTTTCCGCCGCTCCCGTGTCAAAACTTCGTGAAGGTCAAAACCTTCACCGCAGAGGCGCAGAGGGCGCAGAGGAAAACCAGAACAATGGGAAAATACGATCGCGAATCCATTGGACACGGGGATCGGAACATCGGCATTTTTGTTTCCTTTGCGGCCGGTCTCTGCGCCTCTGCGGTGAAAAAGTATGTGTGCGGTGAAAATGTATGAAGGGTGAGATATGCCGAACTGGGTGAAAATGATCGAGGCCAAGATTACGCTGGCCAAACGCGGTGCGAAGCCATCGAAGGCCGGCGACAATCCACGCATTCCGCCGGGACAGAAGGAGGTGCATGACTTTCCGGTGCTCGATCTTGGTCTGGCACCCGAGGTTTCGCCCTCGAACTGGAATCTGCGTGTGTTCGGGCTGGTCGAGCACGAGCTCGACTACAGCTGGAGAACATTCAACGAGTTGCCGCAGGTCGGTCTGACCACCGATTTTCATTGCGTCACGCGCTGGTCGCAGCTCGACATGAACTGGCGTGGCGTGCCGGCGCGGGAAATCGTCATGCGCGCCCGCCCCCTGGAGAATGCAGGATTCGTGACGCTGTATGGTGCCGATGAGTACACCACCAATCTGCCGCTCGAAGCGCTTCTCGACGACGACGTCATTCTGGCGCATAGCGTGTTCGGCAAGCCGCTGCCCCCCGAACATGGTGGGCCGGTGCGTCTGATCGTGCCCAGGCGTTATGCATGGAAAAGCGCCAAATGGCTGACCGGCATCGAATTGCACGAGGTAGACCGGCCGGGTTTCTGGGAAGTGCGCGGCTATCACAACGAGGCCGATCCCTGGAGGGAGGAGCGTTTCTCTGGCGGGAATTTATAGAAGCGGCGGCGATCCATTGAAACCGACGACAATCCATAAGGGGAATGCGGCGGCGTATAATTCCGGCACCAATTCTCCGACCCGAAACATGGAAGTCCTGCTCGCCAATCCCCGCGGTTTTTGCGCCGGCGTAGACCGCGCGATCGAAATCGTCGAACGCGCACTCAAGCTGCACGGAGCGCCGATCTACGTGCGCCACGAAGTCGTACACAACAAATATGTAGTGGAAGACCTTCGTGCAAAGGGGGCGGTATTTGTCGAGGATCTTGCCGAGATACCCGCGGGCGCGACGGTGGTTTTCAGCGCACACGGCGTGTCGCAGACCGTTCGCCGCGATGCCGAAACGAGAAAATTGAACGTATTCGACGCCACCTGTCCGCTGGTCACCAAAGTGCACGTTGAAGTGGCGAAAATGCACGAGAGCAAACGTGAGATCGTCATGATCGGCCACGCCGGCCACCCTGAAGTAGAAGGCACCATGGGCCAGATCGAGGGGGTCGGGCGAGTCGGCAGCGGCATGTATCTGGTGGAATCCATCGGGGATGTGGAACGCCTCGAGGTCCGGGATCCGGACAACCTGGCGTTCGTGACCCAGACTACATTGTCCGTGGATGACGCGCGTTCCATTACCGAAGCGCTCAGACGTCGCTTTCCTTCCATCCTCGGACCCAGGAAGGACGACATCTGCTATGCCACGCAGAACCGCCAGGATGCCGTCAAGGCATTGGCGAAGTCTTGCGACGTATTGATCGTGGTCGGCTCGCCGAACAGTTCGAACTCCAACCGGCTGCGGGAGGTCGCGTCGAATCTGGGCGTGCCGGCCTACATGCTGGATAACGCCTCGGACCTGAAGCCTGAATGGCTGGAGGGAAAGAACGTCATTGGCGTGACTGCCGGGGCTTCCGCACCCGAGGTGCTGGTGGCGGCCGTGGTTCAAAGGTTGCGGTCCCTCGGCGCGGATTCGGTCGTTGAGGTAGACGGAATTCCGGAAAAGGTTACGTTTCCGTTGCCAAAGACATTGGCGAGCATCTGAAGAGCCGCGTGTACAGGCCGCGACGGCTCGCACTTTGCCGGCCCGTTTTTTCGATAGCGGGAATCGTTGTCGGCCTCAGAGCGGTATGCTGGTGGGATCGAAACTGATTATGATCGTCTTGATGGTCCCCACCGGAACCCCGTCTTTTTGCGCTGGGGAATAATGCAACTGTCTGGCGGCATCCATGGCCGCCGCGTCAAAAATCTCTTCGGGTTCGGATGCGATGACGGCGGCTTCGTCGACGTCACCCTCCTGGTTGATCCAAAGTCTGAGTTTCACTTCGCCGGAAATTTTCTGTTGAAAGGCGGAGGGAGGGTACCGAAGAATAACGTCATTGACTACGCGGGCAGGAATGTCCACTTCTGCGGCCTCGAAATAGCGTGGGGCGGACGGTAATGGAACAGAAATCGGTTCGGGACGAGCGGGTTCGCTCACGCGTGCGGCACGTTTCAGGAAAGCGGTCGCGGCGGGCGCTTTGGAAACGATCGTCACGGTCAATTCGCGCCGGGGCGATTCCCAGGCGGCCGATGGTCTCGTAACGACCGGACCAATACTGGTAATGATCACCAGATGCAGCAACGCCGATATCAGCAGGCCGCCGCTGAGTCGCGTCGTCGCAGAGGGCTGGCCCGACTGGGCAAGATACCGGAGAAAGTCCCGCATCGCGTGGGCAGCATAATCCATGACGAGCGGTTTGCCTTGCCTTCCCCCGATCCCGATCCAGACAGCCACCCTGCCGCCGGGGCAGCTTGAAGCGGCCGCGGCGGTAATGGCGTTTACTCCACTTCCTTGTACCAGTACTTGCGCAGACGCGATTGCAGCGTCGCGCCGGGGGCTTGCTGCACCGATACGCCAGAGATCACGGCCTGCACGGTCTGGCCGTTAATTTGCACGACCACGGGCACCGGCGTGGGCAGGTAGCCGCCGCCCGCGTGAACAGCAAACCGGTCGGCAACGGTCAGGCCGCCACCCGGGTTGAGGTCGTTGACCGAGCTTGCGTCGGCAAAACTCACCTGATATTCCCGCGCAATGCCGAGGTTGCTGCCGCAGGCGCCGCCGCCCGCCGACGCAGACGGCAGGTTGGTGTTGAAGAAAGTTGTGCCGGCAAGGGTCACCGCGCCGCCGATGACTTTTTCTCCGCTCGAGAGCGTGATAAACCATCCTGACGAGGAGTTTAGCGAGGCGAGTGCGTCCGCCGGCGTGACGCCCGTGCCGCAGGCGGCTGCTACCTGGATGCAGTCGGATGACGCGTCGAACATTGCGCTCTCTATGATCGTCGGATTGGTCCCCGCCGGGCTTAGCGCCGGATTGGTGGACACGTTGCCGGCTACCGGTGTGGTCAGGGTGCCCGTGTCTTTGAACATATACATGCGGTTGATCACCGTGGTATCGAACGGGTGTTCACGGTCGCCGCTTCCGATCAGCACGGCGTCGAAGCTGCCGTTGTAGACCACGTCCGGCGCGAACTGGAATTTGCGCCGGCCTGAGGCTGCAGCGGTGCTGGCGACCGACGCGAGCTTGGTCACGCGCCAGTTGGCGACGCTGGAATCGTTGAAGTCGATGCGCCAGAGATTGCCGCAACTGTCTCCGACATAGCCCCGGTTGACGATCGTACCGCCGCTGTTCTTGAGCACGGTGACGTCGGAAGGGATGGAGCAGTCCATGCCGGAGACTTGCACGTAGGTCGCCCCGCTCGGCAACGAAGCCGGGCTCGCCTGCCCGCCGGCCGCCCATATGAGCGCGCCGGTCGCGGCATCGACGATATAGATTCCGCGTCCCATCGAACGGGTCACGGTTCCGGAGGCGGTGGTTACCGTCGTGGACGTGCTGGACGTAATTGTAGCGGGGTCGATGTCCTCCACGGCCGGATCGTATCCGGCGGCGAATACCAGCACCGGACCGGTGTGTCCGTTGACCTGGGTGATGACCTTCGGTTCGGAGAACGTATAGCCGAGTTCGCTGTAACCCGCACTGGTATTGTCCTTTTTCCACATGAACTTCGGATTCAACGGATCGCTGACGTCGAGTGCGTAAAGCAACCGGCCGCCGCGGCGCATGCTGATGAACAGCCACGCTTTGTCGTTCGCGTCGATCGTAGTGTCGATCTTGCCGTCGCCGTTGTTATCCTTGGTGTAAACCGCGACCGAGCCGTCGGCAAAATAGGGTTTCTTGTTGCTGCTGCTGATCGGTGGCGCGCCGTTGCGCAAGCGGTTCAGATTCGGGAAAAACTCCGGCGGGATGAAGCCCCACACTTCCGAACCGGCTGTGGGCTGACCGCTTTTGTTGGCAAATCCACCTTTCTCGGCGCGGAATATCCCGTCATTGCTGCCGTAAAAAACGAACACGTCGCTGTCGGAGTAGGTTGTGTCGGTCGGAAAACGGTTGTAGTTGACCACGGCCGGGCGCGAGTGCAGCACATCGCCATGCACCGAAGCGCGGATGTCGGTCAGCGAGCCGTTGGAATTTTCGTCGATCAGATTGTCCTGTCCGCGCACCCAGTTGATCAGCGGATTGACCTGCGCAGAGGCCGAGCTGCCGCCGACCGCAACGATCGATCCGGTTGCATCGCCCTGCGCGGAGCTGATGGTGTAGGTAAAGGTGCTGGTATTCACCACGGTGATCGTATAGGTGCCATTAAATGTGCTCGGCGTTGCGCCTGCGATCGAAACCGACTGGCCGCTGGTGTAACCGTGGTTGAACGCAACTGCGGTGGCCGTGGTGGTCGTGATGGACGAGGTTACTGACGGGCTGGTGTTCGGCCCGCCCGGCGTCGACGTCGGCGAATAGGTGAAGTTGTTCGCATCTACGACGGTTATGGTGAACGTGCCGTTATAAGCCGTGGGTGTGGCGGCCGCGATGACAATCTGATTACCGGTCGAATAGCCGTGCGCAGTAACCGTTGCGTAGGCCTTACCGACGACAGGACGCACCGTACCCGGCGTAGTGGGGGAAGCGAGCGCGGAGCCCGTGCTGTAGGTGAACGTGTTCGCATCGATTACGACGATTGGACCCCAAGTCCCGTTATGGCTGGCCGGTACCGCAGCTTCGACGATGACCGAATCGCCGGTCGCGAAGCCGTGGCTGGGCACCGTTGCGGTGACGGTGGCCAACGTGCTCGTGGACGCCGTGCCGAGTGTGGTCACAGCCGGCAGCACGGTGGGCGTCGTAAACGAGAAGTTATTTCCGCTCGCCGTGGCGATGGTATAGGAGCCGTTCCACGCCGAAGGCGAAGTTCCGCTGATTTGCACGGTCTGGCCGACCAGGAATCCATGCGCCGTCGAGGTGGAGGCGAACACGGTCGTCGAGCCGCCCCGAACCAGGAATACTCCCGACGCGGTATTCACGCTCGGCGCGCCCGTCACGGTGTACGTGAAACTGGTGGTGTTGATGACGGATACAACCGTAAAGGTGCCGTTGTAATTTGTCGGGCTGGCACCGTACATCGTGAACGAGCCGCCAACCGCGAGTCCGTGCGCGGCGCTGGTGACGGCTGTGGCGGTGTTGGTATTGGTCGCGGCCGCGCCTGGTGTGGTGGCCAAACCCTGAGCCGAACTGATGATATAGGTAAAGGTTGTTCCGCTGGGGACGCTGGCCACGGTATAAGTGCCATTGAATGTCGCCGGCGCTGCACCTGAAATCGTAACCGAGGTGGTGCCTGCGACGAACCCGGCCGTGCTTGCGACCGTAGCCGTGGCTACTGTCGAATTCACGAGTGCCGGCCCCGTGGCGGTGCCGCCTGTGCCGGTGCCCGGGTTGCCGCTGGCCGGAATCGTGAACGTGGTTGCGGAGGTTACGGTCACGCTCCAGGCCGCGTTGTACGTTGCCACCGTGTTGCCGGAGATGGTGACGGAGTTACCGCTGCTGAAACCATGCGCAACTGCGGTGGTCACTACGAAACTGCCCGAGACTTTTGCAATATTGGTGATGTTTATCGTACCGGTCCCGGAAACGCGCGCATCCAATGTCGTAATCGCCTGGGTGGACGACGTCGTCAGGGAACTCACGCTGATAGTGGTCGCGCCGCTGCTCATAAAGGTCAGGGTTTTCGGCGTAGATGCATTGTTGAGTGCGGTAATCGCCTTGCGATCCGTCAAGGCCGTGACCGCATTGGTGCGATAGCCGGTCAGCGAGGTCAGCGCCAGGCTGCCCAGGCTCAGCGACGCGGCGTTGATGTCCGTGTTCGTGGTGTCGAACGGAAAGCTGGAGAGCTGGCTGCCGGCAATACAATTGCCAAAGGTTCCCTGGGTGCAGGTATAGAGCTTGCGGGTCGCCTGACTGGTCGGAAAGGCGAGCCGTTGCTGCTGAGCCGCGCCGCCTTTTTCCACGAGATCGCCGTCCGGGCTGTCCGAACTGCCGCCTATGCCTTGCGGATTGAAGCTCCAGAAGCTCGAGCTCTGCGTCCAGAAACTCTGCGCCGAACCGGTGATGAAGCCGGTGGCCGAGTTTTCCGCGGGCGAACCAAGTGCATCAGCCAAAAACACGGTGTTGGTGGCGGTACTCAGGCCGAGGTTGTAGGCCTTCAGGTTTCCGAACCAGCGTGGAGACTTCTGGGCGTCTGGACGGAATACGCCGATATAGACCTGGTTCAGGTTCGTGCCGCGCACATTCACGCTGACCGGCAGCGTGCTGGACGCGAACACCGAGTTGACTGCCTGCACTTCCTGGAATATCGCTTGCAGCGCGCTCACGATGCTGGCGCCGGAGCCGCCGCTGGTGACGCCGAAGTATTTTCCCTTGCCGTTGGTGGCCGTGGATTGCATCAGCGCCGTCATCGCCGGTCCCTGCCCGGTGGAACCGGGATCGACCTCGACTGTGTAAGTCAGAATGTTCTGGGTGCCGGTCAATCCGGAGCTGATATCAGCGTTGGCAAAGAATTTGGCGTATTCGTCCACCCAGTTTCCCTGGGCGCCGTTCGGATTGATCGCGATCTGTGTCGGCGTTTGCCCGGAAATGGTCTGCAACAGTGTTTGCGCCGTCGCCAGGGCGGTGGAATTTTCCTGCGCGGGCCCGTTGCTGATGTAGATGATGAAGTTCTTCTGGCAGGCGTCGGTGATCGGAGACGTATAAGTCTGAATGGTGCTGCCGCTGAACGCGTTGCCCGGAAGGCTTGCGGCCAGCGGGTTGTTTGCCGTGTTGCCGGCGAAGTCGCGCTTGACCTTGCCATACCCGGCACGGGCGGTCGTTCCGACGTAATACGCATATGCCTCATACATCGCCAGACTGGTGGTGGCGTTGTTGCCCTTATCCGCGGTCTGGTCGAGGTTGTTCACCATTGTGGACAGCGCGGATTTATTGGCGCTGGTCATTTGCCGGACCGCGAAGCGCACATACGCGCCGTCGATGCTGTCGTTGCCCCCCCCGGTTTCGGGGAACATCATCAGGCCGACGTTGTAATTGTCGGTCAGACTATTGATGACTGACACCAGCGCGGATTTTTCGTTGACGAACGGCGTGTTCCAGTTCGCGGTGTTGTCCAGGATGATGAGAATGTTCGGCCGCTCCGATGGAATGTTCGGATTGGCCAGGAAGATGTCCGTGTCGTCGTTCACCGGATCGAAGGCGACTGCCATCTGCGTGCACAGCACGAGAACAGCAGTCAGGAGGATTTTGAACAGAGCCCGGGTCATCATGGTGTTACTCCCGCAAAAGGAACCAGTGAAAAGTTGAATCAAGGGCAATTGCCGGCAAGCATGCGAATGCGCACGCCCTGATGCAGCGCAAGTGCCGCGCCGGTAAGGCCATCCGTTACGGTGGCGACGAACTCCCAGTCGTCATCCTCCGGCGAAATTCCGCTGGTGGCGCTATAGCCGGTCGCCGGCGTACTCCGACTGCAGGCCGGCGCCGAAACGGACACGGCCAGACCGGATATGGTGAAATTCTGGGCAGTCGGCGTCAGGCTGTAGTAGCTAGGTGCACTGACCATCCGCTCGATGGCATCCTGGGCGGCCATTTCCATGAGTCGCTGCGACTGCATGTTGCCGACGATTTTCAGGTTCATGCTCGACAGATTGATCGCCGAAACCGCGAACAGCGTCATCACGACCAGCATGACCAGGCTGACGATGAGTGTCGCACCCTGCTGCGAATGTCTCGGGTTCATTCCGGGATCTCCTTGCGACCGCCCTGATTCATGAACCGCACCTCGTTGCTGAAGGCGTGGCGCTTGAAGGCGTCGTTGGTCGCGGTGGTCGTGGTGCCGGCTACGGTGCCCAGCGTGTACGTTTTGACGTCAACATAGCCGTTGGTGGCTTCGGTGTTGCGGGCCAGGACGAAGACTTTGGCCGCTACTGTGTTGGTGAGCTGGGCGACGGTCGGCGCGGCGACGTAGCTGTCGACAATGCCGTCGCCCGCCAAACCGGTGCTGACGTTGACCGTAGTGGGCTGATCGTCGATGCCCCATTCGGCCTTGAGGTAGTCGACGCCTTCGACCAGAGGCGCGATCACCATCGCAAGATTGCCGGTCGACGGGTCGACTTTCAGTTCCAGGCGCTTGAGAGTGGGGATGGTGTCGTCGCCTGCCGCGCATTTGCCGCTAGTGCCACTGGCGACGCTGCACGGAGCAACGAAGTACACATGCACTTCATATTTGCGCACGTCCGCAGGTGTCAGGTCCTTCTTCAAAACAACCGGCGCAGTCGAGTTGTTCGCGGTGCCGCCGTTAGCGGCGAGGGTATTGCCGTTGCCGAACCGGATTTCGGCTTGCGCGCTATTGGCCTGAATGTAGACCTCGTTTGTAATCGCCGTTTCGGCGGACGCCATGGTATGCGTGTCACTTCTGCGTACCACAATGACGTCGGAGCCCACGGCAAGGTTCGCGGTAGGAAGTAACCCGCTGCAAGTCGTCGTCGAGATGTCGGGACGGGAGGCGAAGTTCGCGGCGCGGTAGGCCTGGACGGGCAGCGCGGCGGCGGCAAGCAGGGTGGCGGCGGAAGCGAACGCGCACGGATCCGGCGTGCCAGCCACTACGGGCGGGACTGCAAGCTGTCCATAAAACCCGGCGTGCTTCAAATCCTCGGTGATCGTTTCGATCGCGTAGCGCCCGTTTTCGATTTGCGCCGCCGATTTCTGCAGCTCGGTGTGCGAGCGGCTCGAGGCAACGAAAAGGCTTCCGATCGCCGTCATGATGAGCAGGCCGAGCGCCATCGCTATCATCAACTCGATGAGCGAGAGTCCGCGCTGGTGGTCGTGAATTCGGAACATGAATTTGCGTCCTCTCACAAAAGATGCCCGATCCGGAACGACATGGTCACAACGCGCCGCTTGAGCTCGCTGCCGTACAGGCCGTTCCCGCAGTTGACGGTCGGAGCGACGACGTCGTTGAGTCCTTGCCAGGCGACCGCGACCGTATACAGCCCGGTTCCGCTGGTGATGGCGCCGGTAACTGGATTGGTGAGTTCGGTGGTGGCGTCATAGCTGACACAGCCGCGCCCCCCGATCATCGCCCCGATGGGTGCACCGGACGCCGTCTCGGCGGCGCCCTGAAGCGCCAGGTCCCATTCCGTCAGTGAATTGTTGGCGAGCGTGTTTTCGCCGGCAGTACTGGCCGCGCACGCGGGTGTTCCGATGTGCCCGGTCCCGGTCGTGCCGGCGAATGGCGTTCCGACGGTGGGATCGGTTACCGCGAAGCACGACGCTGTCCTGCGGTTCGACCGGATCGCGTCGACGACTTTCGACGCCAGAATCAGCGCTTGCGCGCGCTGATAGGACTCGAGTTCGGCCGTATGCGCCCGCGTCTGCAGCCCGGCGAGACCCAACAGTCCGAGCATCAGGATCAGGATGGTGACGAGAACCTCGAGCATCGAGAATCCCCGGGCCGCTTGTGCGTTTCGAAACTCAGTCATGGTTTTGGCTCCGATGCGTTCCCGGCGTCACTTGACCAGAACGCGGCCACCGAGATCGACGCTCACGGTCTTGATCTTGACCGACGTGTTGCTGGGTGCGCTGACGGTAAAAGTGGCGGTCGCTGCACCGCTGAGGCGGCCATCACGCTGATAGGTAATGGTTCCCGCGGGGCCGACGATGCTCAGGTTTGTTGGATAGGCGTCCTGTTGCGTAAGGATGGTTGCACCGGCCTTCACCTGCCAACCGCCCTGCCATGCTGAAATCGGAACGATGTCTATGTTGGCATTGCGCTTGATCGCTTCGCTGCGGGCAAAAATCAGCGCCGAATACAGGTCGCTTGCGGCCGCGCGGACGCGTGTGCCCAGGATAAAACTCGTCATGTTCGGCGCGGCGATGGTCGCCAGGATCGCCAGTACCATGACCGTGACCAGCAACTCGATCACCGTGAAGCCGGCCATCGGTGCGCGCTTTCTTGCTGGCAAAGATTGAACGACGCGGTTCATGGGCGAATTCCTACCACTTGCTGGAGGGCGTTTTCTGGCCAAGATTGTTGATCGTCAGGTTGCCCAGGTTGCCATCGGTCACCTGACTGCCGATCGCCGTTGCGGTGATGGTGAATATCGGCGGCGTGGCGGTATTGTCGACCACAATGGCAAACGTATAGGTCGCCGCGACATCCGTTGGGACAGTCATGTTCAACCCACCGGTGCCTATCGTCGCCGTATAACTGCGCGCGTCGAGCAGGTACTGCTGCTCTCGGCTCGTCATATCGACCATGAGTTGCTCGGCGGCCGAGCGTTTCGCGCGCATGACGTAATTCTTGTAGCTGGGATAAGCAATTGCAGTCAGGATGCCGATGACGCCGACTACGATCATCATTTCAATCAGGGTGAATCCCCGCGACCGCCCGGCTGCAGCGTCGTGCGGGTGCATTCCCGATCGAAGCCCATGTTGAAGTCCGAATCGCATTTGTAGTGCTCCCCTCTTTAGGTTCAGTGCATCCTAGTAAGTCGATGGCATGTCCGCAAATCCGCCCGACCAATGGGGGAATTCGCGGAACGAGCGGCGGTTCAGGTGTCGGCCTGTGCTGGCGCACTTGGGCAGTTAAAGCCCGAATTGGACTCGGGACGCCGGAAATTGACAGCAGCGCGATCTGCCTCAAGCGCGGGATCGCGCAGGGCCGATAGTAAATTGGCCGCAGCGGCGTGTTGCAATCGACCCGGGAGTATGGGAGCCATATGAGGTTTAGTTTCGGATTTAAAGGGAATTAATCCGAATTAGACGGAGTCCAATCGTTATCCTATAATCCGCGCCATGGATGCAGCGCAGTACAATCGGGACAATCTGGCGGACAAGCTTCGCGCTCACGGGATCAATCCGACCCATCAGCGCATCGAAATTGCGCACGCCTTGTTTTCCCGCTGCGAGCATCTGTCGGCCGACCAGGTCATGGCAATCGTCAATGAACGCCATTCCGAGACCTCCAAGGCGACCGTCTATAACACGCTCAATCTTTTTCTCGGCAAGAAGCTGATCCGCGAAGTGATTGTCGATCCGAACAAGATTTTCTACGATCCGAACACCTCGCCCCATTACCATATGTATGACGTCGAGTCCGGCAAACTGACCGACATCGATGCCGCGGATATCCGCGTTTCCGGATTGCCCTCGCTTCCGGCCGGCATGGTCACCGAGGGCATGGACATCGTCATCCGCGTACGTCCCGCGACCTTCTCCCGATAATCGTTCTTCAGCGGCCGGTAAATTTTGCCGGGCGTTTTTCCTTGAAAGCCATCACCCCTTCGCGAAAATCCTCGCTATTCGCCGCTTGGCGCTGCAGATCGCGTTCCAGATCGAGCTGCTGATCGAACGTATTGTTGGCAGACGCATAAATCGCGCGCTTGGTCAGCCCCAACGCCCTGGTCGCCTGTCCGGCCAGTTGCCGCGCCAGCGCATTCGCCTCGCTCATCAGCCTGTCGTCGTCCACGCATTTCCAGATCATTCCCCATTGTTCCGCCTGCTCCGCGCTGACTTTCTCCGCCAGCATTGCAGCGGCCATCGCGCGCGCGGTGCCGACCAGGCGCGGCAGCGTGTACGTGCCGCCCGCGTCCGGAATCAACCCGATGCGACTGAACACCTGGATGAAGCTCGCCGATTTCGCAGCGATGACGATGTCGCAGGCGAGTGCCAGGTTGCAACCGGCACCGGCGGCCACGCCGTTGACGGCACAGATCACGGGAAAGGGGAGCGCGCGCAATTGCTTCAGCAGCGGGTTGTAATTCTTCTCCAGTGAACTGCCGACATCGGCGGTTTCGCCGCTGTTTGCCATCATGCGCTCGGAGAGATCCTGTCCTGCGCAGAATCCGCGGCCGGCGCCGGCAATCATCAGCACCCGCACGCTTCGGTCGGCCTGGACGATTTGCATGGCCTGCTTCAGATCGGCATGCATTTCGCCGGTAAAGGAATTCAGTTTGTCCGGACGGTTCAGGGTAATCGTCGCGACTCCTGAAGCGATATCCAATAAAATGGCATTGAATTTCACTGGCGTTTTCCTTTTCTTGTCTGCGTCCACGATTGCGGAGCGTCGGCGGATTATAAAACTCACCCGGGAGAGCAGGTCATGGCCTACGAAAATATTGTCGTCGAAACCCGTGGCAGGGTCGGGCTGATCGCCCTCAATCGCCCCAAGGCGCTGAACGCGCTGTCGCCGGACTTGATGCGCGAAATGGCTGCCGCGCTCGACGCGTTCGAAGCCGATGAAAGCATCGGTTGCATGGTGGTGACCGGCAGCGACAAGGCGTTTGCCGCCGGGGCCGACATCAAGGCAATGAAGGAAAAAACCTACATGGATGTCTACAAGGAAGATTTCATCACCGCCGAATGGGAGCGCATCACGCGGTGCCGCAAGCCGGTGATTGCCGCGGTTGCGGGTTATGCGCTGGGTGGCGGCTGCGAGCTGGCGATGATGTGCGACTTCATCATCGCGGCGGACAATGCGAAGTTCGGTCAGCCCGAGATCAACCTCGGCATCATCCCGGGCGCTGGTGGCACCCAGCGGCTGCCGCGCTTCGTCGGAAAATCAAAAGCTATGGAGATGGTGCTGCTGGGCCAGGCGCGCATGATGGATGCGGCGGAAGCCGAGCGTGTCGGTCTCGTAAGCCGGGTTGTGCCGCTCGCCGAATTGATGAGCGAGGCGCTGAAAGTCGCGGACAGGATTTGCGAATTGTCCCTGCCGGTCGTGATGATGGCGAAGGAAGCGGTCAATCGCGCTTTCGAGACGACGCTGACGGAAGGCGTGCGTTTCGAGCGACGGCTGTTTCACTCCGGATTTGCCATCGAAGATCAGAAAGAGGGCATGGCCGCCTTTGTCGAAAAGCGCAAGCCCGCCTTCAAGAACCGTTAATTCCAAAGTCTCAACGCAAAGGCGCAAATACCCTTCGTGCGTAGCACGTCGGCGTACCTTTTTAGGACGCAGAGGACGCAAAGGAGTGCAAGGGTAAATAAACCGCGAATGGCTTCGAGGACGAATTGGCAGTCGGCGGCGCATCGCCCATTGCATCCTAGGCCCACCTTCCGCGCCTTTTCCTTTTCCTTTTGCTTTTCTCCGCGACCTTTGCGTCCTCCGCGTCTTTGCATTGGGTGTAGAGATTTAAGCCAAACAAGCCTTATAATGCGGCCCCACGCCGCTGTAGCTCAGTTGGTAGAGCAGCGCATTCGTAATGCGAAGGTCGCCAGTTCGACTCCGGCCAGCGGCACCATTCAAGAGCACTTGGCGGACCGGACCGGCCCCGGATTCGCAAGTGCTCTTTGACTTTTTGCCCGGCACGGAAGGGGATGTGAATAAACTGGTTTTGATGTCGCTGCTGGTGTTGCCCATGCTCGCCTTCGCCGACGATGATGGAGACGAATTACTGGGCCTGATGGAACAACCCGCGACCCGGAAAACCGCGCTCGCCCACATCGACGACGTCAGGACCAAGTGGGATGGCAGCGCGTTCTGCATCGCCAAAGGCGGGCCGCACGCGCCGCAAGATCCGCAGGCCGCCGCGTTTACCGCCGTCAAAACCTACCTGGAAACCCATCCGGAAGAACGTTATCGCCCGCGCCGCTACCTCATCGTCCAGGGCCTGCGCGCGGCGTATCCCTGCCCGCCGCGTTAGCGATACACCATCACCGGTATCTTGGTGTGGGTCAGTACCCGCGCGGTTTCGCTTCCCAGCAACATTGCCGTGAGTCCGCGGCGACCGTGGGACGCCATGAAAATCAGGTCGCAGGCCTTCGTGGTCGCGGCCTCGATGATGCCTTCCCAGGGATGGTCGTTGGTGAGGAGCAGCGACTCGCAGGGCACGCCGGCATTTCGCGCCAGGCTTTCGAGAGCCTCGATGAGCCGCTCCCCGCGTACCTTGGCATCGCGCTCGAATTGCTCCGCGAGAATGTCGCTCGGGCCGGCTTCCGTATAGATCAGGTAGGAAGTGGCGGGGATCGCATGAAAAGCCACCACGCTGGCGCCGGCGAACTTCGCGAACTCGATGCCTTTTTGCGCTGCGTTATCGCATAACGCCGAGCCGTCCGTCGGCAGCAGGATTTTCCGGTACATGTCGCCCTCCCTCTCACAGAATACGTTTTATCTTTATAGACCGTTCAGGCGCGTTATGGATAATTATCGCGCCCGTGGGAGAAAATGCAAAACGGCTGGTGCCCCGAGCCAGGCATGAGGAGGACGACAATGAAAATAACCGATCTGAAGATACATGTACTCAAGAGCCCGCTCGCGGAACCGTTTGCATTTTCCCAAGGCTGGGTCAGACAACGTTCGGCCACCTTGTTGGAGATCCTCACGGACGAAGGCATCAGCGGCTGGGGCGAGGCGTTCGCCCAGGGGCTGGAGCCGCCGGAGATTGCGGCCGCGGTGATCGACAAAGCCCTGAAGCCCTTGCTGATTGGCGCGGATCCGCTCGATATAGAAGTCCTCTGGCATCGCATGTATCACCTGACCCGCGACTACGGCCGCAAGGGCTCCGTGGTGTCCGGGATCAGCGCCGTGGATATCGCGCTCTGGGATATAGCGGGTAAATTTCATGCGTTGCCCATCTATAAATTGCTGGGCGGTGCTTTCCGGACGCGCGTACAACCGTACGCGACCGGCTTCTATCGCATCAAGGGACAGGGCGAAGCGAAGCGACTCGGCGATGAGGCAGTCCGTCACTTCGAAGCCGGTTTTTCGCTGATGAAAGTGAAGCTCGGCTATGGCGTCGAAGACGACATCGCCTGCATGAAGGAAATCGGCCGGGTGATGCAGGGCAAGCCGGTCACGCTGATGGTCGACACCAACCACGCCTACGGCCGCGCCGAGGCGCTGAAACTCGGCCGCGCGCTCGAAGAATACAACCTGCGCTGGTACGAAGAGCCGGTCGTGCCTGAAGATGTACAAGGTTACGTCGAAATGCGCCAGAAACTGTCGATGCCCATTGCCGGTGGCGAAAACGAACATACGCTGTACGGCTTTCGCGAATTTCTCGGTGCCGGCGCGGTAGACATTGCGCAGCCTGATCTAGGTTCGTGCGGCGGTCTCTCCGCGGGACGCCACATCGCCGCGCTGGCGCAGTCGCATGGCGTGCAAGTCAATCCGCACGTCTGGGGCTCCGCGATTGCGCAAGCCGCGTCGTTGCAATTCATCGCCGCGATCCCGGTCGCGCATCATTCGCTGTTCGCTCAGGAGCCGGTCCTCGAGTATGACCGCTCCTCGCACCCCTTCCGCCAGCACCTGATCACCACGCCGATCCTGTTTGCGGGTGGCTGGGTCGAAATTCCGTCTGGTCCGGGCTTGGGCGTAGAAGTCGACCGTGCCGTGCTGGACAGATTCCGCGTCTGAGCGTACGACCGGGAAATAAGGTAAAAGGGTAAAGGTAAAAGGTGAAAGTAAAGGCTCTTGCTAGGCAGGTATCGCTTTCTCCTTTCGGCTTCGACCTTTTGGCCTCCTTTCTGTCGTTATGGGTGAAGAACGCTCGTTCGAACGCATCACCAGGTCCGACCTGAAGAAACTCGCGCGTATCGAAACTGCGGAACGCGGGGATTTTTTCGCGCGCCATCCCGAATGGGCGCTGCTTTACCGCAAGCGCGTGATTTGCGCCGTGCTCTGCAAGGACGCGGCGCTGCACTTTGTCAACGGCTCCACCGGCGTCGACGCGTTCGATGTCTGGACTTTCTATGCGGAGCACGCGGAAGCGCCCTTTCCGTTCCAGCAGCTCGAAAAGGCGGATTTCGGCAAATCGAAGTTTGGCAGCGATGCGGCGAATCCCGATGCTTATCAGGGCAGGCGAATCGAACTCCGCGGGCGTTCGCTCGATTGCAAGCCTGACGACGATCCGATCGAAGTCCTGCAGCGCTACCTGCGCTCGGGCGCAACGCCATCGGCGCGCGACCTGCGCGACAAGGCGGCGGTGCTGATCGAGCCGGAACGGTATCTCGGCTATGTAGTCTGGCCGTCGCTGGCCATGCCGAACGGCTAGGATCCTGCGCTGGAAATGACTCGGCCCCGATCGCGGAGCGGTTGGCTCTGCAATCGGGGCCGTCGTCTTTTTTATAAACCAGTTGGCGCAGTGGGCAGATCGTGCCTCTCCGTCGGCTGGTTACTCCCCCCCCGGCTGTTGCCAGAAGCCTTCCTTGCGTCGAATCGGCCTGCGCCGATTCCGCAACTATTCAATTCTGTAGAGCGACACTTTCCTTGCGGCCAGGTTAACCGCGGCGGGCCTTCACGTTGCCTTGGAAGCAGAACGTATAGCGGTCGCCGGGCATCGGTTGCAACACGCCACGGCGATGCATTCGTTGGAACAGACGATGCCGCTTATGACATCGTCCTTCCGCTTGAATCTGCACTGGGGCAGGTCAACACCGAACAATCTGCACAAGTCCGGGCACCATCGCATGCTCACCCGAAAATGGAACAGTGGCGCGCAGACTAACTGCCCGCGGGTGACAGAGTCAATCTTGCACTGCGTCACGAGAGAATGCCGGCGTCCGGCAGCGCCCCTGCGTATTGAAAACCGGCCGCTCCGAGGTTGGGTCGCCGCGATTATTTCGGCGTTTGCGCAGGGCCCGGACGACGATCTGGCGCGTCATCATGCAGGGCCTTTCGGGCGGGGCGTCGCGGACTCGTGCTGCGAGTACCCCCGATTTGGCCGAAAAACGATGGCGAAATTGAAAGGGTCGCGTAAATGAAAAGCGGCGCACCGTTTTGCGGTGCGCCGCTGTTTCTATTGGGCTTTCGACCCTAGTGATCACTCACCGGAAGCCCCGTGCCGCTGCTTAGCTACGGCCAAATTCGACTGTAGCCTTGCTTGCGGTTACCGCGAACCTGGTGCCCGCTTTGGGGGCATCACTGCCGGAATCGGCAACATTGCCTGATTGCCTTGCGTCGACACCGGTGATCTGGACATTCGGTGCACTGGCGCGGCCGTAGACGTTGGCGACATGGTCAGGCTGATAGCCCACGACGCCGGTTTCGGCGAAGGTCCCCGTGCTGACAACCGCGAAGCCCGCGGCGACGATAAGTTTGGTTGCATTCATGGCGATTTCTCTCCAAATAAGAATAACTGCTGCGGTATTGCGAGCGCCCGACGACCTCGGCCGGGTGGACGAAAACCCTTTCGCCCTTCGCACGCAGACTATTAGACGCGATTGCGGCGCCGCACAATAGACCATGGATGACCATATTATCTATTCCGAAACGGAATGTAAGGGCAGGGTTGAGAAGCGGGCGGAAAGCAAAGGCCGGGAGGCGGGGCGGCGGCTGACTCCGACCCTGAGGTGCTCGGGCCTTTCGCGTCTGCCCGCCCCGCCGCCGGCGAAGTAACGCCGAATATACGAGACCAATCGCACGCTGAATTGCCTGTATCACAAGCGATGCTGTCGCCGTGTCCGTCGATCGCGCCAATAGTGACTGAATTCCAAAAATTATCCGGTCGGACAGTGGTCGAA
>WNFI01188191.1_pt2 | contig 58126 bp, 43 predicted proteins | sample 5400471 | NCBI WGS metagenome assembly WNFI01 (sample SAMN13153348, study PRJNA577476) | soil metagenome | isolation source: 100 cm saprolite on Douglas fir-dominated hillslope | place: USA:California | collected 2013-09-17
CGCCCCCAACCGAAAAATGCAATTGCTGCCTCGCCCAAGCGCCCTCCGAACGATACCACTTGGTCGCGCCCGGGGTCGTCAGCAGGGCCTGCGACTCCTCTCCCAAGGAAACGCGAACGCAAAGCCGATCACCCGCCGCGACTCCGCCCGGAGGATGCAAAACCGCGATATGACAGGTGTCCTTTCCTTCAGGATAGAGCGCCTTTTGCACCTGCAAGGGACCCCGGTGCTGATTGCGGGTCAACACAGTTCGTTCGCCGCGACGAGCGAACGAGAGATCGAGATCTGCCTGCCAGCCCACCTGCGATTCAGCCAATCCTTCGGCCATTCCATGGGGCGGAGCGCGATGAAGCGGAGCGCCCATTTACTTGAACGCGGCCTGTGGAATCGCATTCTCGTAGCGGCCCCAACCTTTGAGCAATTCGTGAATCACGGGTGCGCCGACGCGGTAATTCGCCTCGTACGCCGCGACCTGCCCGGGCGCCTCATCGCCGATGCTGGCCAGGGGATCGACCCCCGGCGGCGGGCCGGACGGATTGCTCGCGGTACGCAGCACCATGACCCGCTTGAAATCGACGAAGCCAAGCTTGGCAAACGAGTCCATGATCCGCGCCGCGGCTTGGCTCTCCATATTGGTCATGGCGAAGGTTCCTTCGCCATGGGTCCAGAGTTTCACCCAGTCGCGCGCCCATTGCGTGCGGCGCGGGCCGTGCCAGTAGCGTACCGACCCCAAGGTCTCGCCGAGCAGGACGAAAGGCGGACGCTGCGCGTTGGGATAGCCCTTCCACGCCTCACGTTGCTTGGCAAGCTCGGGCGTGTCGGGGATGGCAACGTCGCGCGTCATGTTGAACGCCCACTGCGCGAGCCCCCGGTTGAGCGGGTAGGCCATGCCCAGTTCATCCGCGGACTCCGCGGAACCGAAGCTGTTCGGATCGGTGGGCAGGGTGTTGGGCTTCATCGATCCGATGGCAAACAGCCCGTACGGCCAGGCGGCGGGGATTTCTCTGTCATCGATTTCGCGCAGTTCATCGCCGTTGATCACCCAGCGCGCCCAGGCCGCACTGCCGACGGAGGCCACCTGCGGGTCGACGCCGGAGATTCCGGTAAACAGCCAGTATGTCTTGCTGAAATCGAAACGCGGATCGAGCAGGAAGGGCGTGAGATTCTGCAGCAGCAAGCCATACAGGCCTTGATCGTTGCGCCGCACCGGTCCGCTCGCACCGCGCACCTTGAGTGCTTGGTCCAAGTGCTCGCGCTCCACCCAGAACTGGTACTCGCCCGGCTTGTCGCCCATATCGGCGCCGTTCTCGAAATTCGCAATCACGACCATGCGCACGGCAATGGCCGTTGCGCGCGCCGGCACCGCAGCCGCTGGGCGCTCCGGCACCGCGCCGACCGCGGCGCCCGCATGCTCCGCGCCGGCCGAGGCGAAGCTCAAGCTGAAGCTCAAGCTCGCTCCGAAGGTCAATGCCAGCAGCGATGGGCGCCCGATCATTTCAGTATGGGGCCGTCGACGCCATCGACATACCAGTTGATCGACATCAGTTGCTCGTGCGTCAGCGCCGTTCCCGGCCCAAGCTTCGTCGCGCCGGCATTGTCCTTGAGAGGACCTGCGAACGGGAGGAGTTTCCCGTCGATGATGGCGCGCTTTTTCTCTTCGAACAGCCGCGCCACATCCACCGGAACGGATTTGTTGAGCGGCGTGAGCACCACCATGTTCTCCTTGATGCCGTTTGCCGTCTGGCGTTGGCCGGTCCAGGTGCCCGCCATCACCTTCCGCACCTCGTCGATGTAATAATCCGCCCAATTTTCGGTGTTCGCCGTCAGCTGCGCATTCGGCCCGTACTTGGACATGTCCGAGTCCCATCCAAACGCGTGCACGCCATGCCTTTCCGCCACTTGCACGATGGCGGGCGAGTCGGTGTTCTGGGAGAGCACGTCGGCGCCCTGCGCGATCAGCGCTTCCGCTGCCTGTCGCTCCTTGCCGGGATCGTACCAAGTGTCCACCCAGATGACCTTGGTCGTGGCCCTGGGATTGACGCTGCGCGCGCCCAAGGTGAAGGCGTCGATGTTGCGGATCACCTCAGGGATGGGGAACGATCCGACGAAGCCCAAGGTATTCGACTTGGTGGTCTTGCCCGCCAGAACGCCGAGCAAGTACGCGCCTTCGTAGAAGCGCGTTTCGTACGTGACCACGTTGGCCGCGGTCTTGTAGCCCGTGGCGTGCTCGAACTTCACCTTCGGAAACAGCTTCGCCACGCGCAGCGTGGGCTCCATGTACCCGAACGAGGTTGTGAAGATGAGTTGATTGCCGGCGACTGCCAGCTGGCGAATCACGCGTTCCGCGTCGGCGGTCGCCGGCACGCTTTCCACGTACGTAGCCTTCACCTTGGAGCCGAGCACGCGCTCGAGTTCGCGCCTTCCCATGTCGTGCTGATAGGACCAGCCGGTGTCGCCCACCGGATCTACGTAGATGAACGCCACCTTCAACGGTTCATCGGCCGCGCACACCGAGATCAAACCGGCGGCGAACATACTTGCAGCCACCGCGGCGATGGCGCGGCGGAACCGGCGTTGTCTCATGAACTTGGGACCTCGAGTTGTAGCGAACGAGAATGCAACGGCTTGCTGCTCAACGCAACCGGCGAATGATTTTTCGCGCGGCACTTTCCTGGGGCACGGCTGCGTCGAAATGCGCACAATTAGTGCACTGCATTGTGTACAAACCGGGTGGCAAACGTGCTGTAATGATCTGTGGCGGGAGGGCCAATGGCTACGCTCACGACCCATGTTTTGAACATTGCGACGGGCACTCCGGCGGCCGGAATGCGCATCGAGTTGCGCGCACTGACTCCGGGGTCGTCGGCGCCGCCGACCGCTTCGCGAACCAACGCCGACGGCCGCTGCCCCGCGCCGCTGCTCGAAGGCGACGCGTTCCGAACCGGACGCTACTCGCTGACATTTCACGTCGCCGCCTACTTCCGCTCGCTCGGGGTGGAACTCGCCGAGCCGCCTTTTCTCGATGAGGTCGTCATCACGTTTGGCATTGCGGATGCACGGCAGAACTACCATGTACCGCTGCTGGTCTCGCCCTGGAGCTACTCGACCTACCGTGGAAGTTGACAACTCTTCGCAAGTTTTGCGCTTCGTCCTGGATGGCAGGGTCGTGGCGATCGACCGGCCTCCGCCCACGATGACGGTGCTCGAGTACCTGCGCGACGTGGCGTGCCGGTGCGGCACGAAGGAAGGTTGCGCCGAGGGTGATTGCGGAGCCTGTACGGTGGTGGTCGGCGAGCTCTCCGCCGGACGCGGCCGGAACCGCGTGACCTACCGGGCGGTGAACTCCTGCATCCGCTTCCTGCCGACTCTCGACGGCAAGGAACTCGTCACGGTCGAGAGCCTGCAAGCCCCCGGCGGCCGCCCTCATCCGGTACAGCAATCACTGATAGACCGCCATGCCTCACAATGCGGGTTCTGTACCCCGGGCTTCGTCATGTCGCTGTTTGCCCTGTATTTGAATCGCAGCGAGGCCAGCCGGGAACAAGTACTCGACGCACTGGCGGGAAATCTGTGCCGCTGCACCGGATATCGGCCCATCGTCGAGGCCGGAATGCGCCAGTGGGACTACCCGGCACCCCCTCGCTGGAGCCGCGACGAGGCTCAATCTGCATCGCACGCCGACACCTTGGAGGCCATCGCGCGCGAGCGTGCCTCGGCGCCGGGGACAAAGCCAACCCGCGCTTCATCCGCACCTCGTTCGCTAAAATTTCCCGGCTATCACGCGCCGCGCACTCTCGCCGAACTAGCGAAGGCGCTCCAGGCCGAGCCCGCCCCCGTCCTGCTCGCAGGAGGCACGGATGTCGGCCTCTGGGTCACGAAGGACTTGCGTGAATTGCCGGACATCGTCTACCTCGGCGACGTGGCGGAGCTTGCCCGCATCGAAGAGCGGCCGCAGGAACTGTGGATTGGCGCGGCGGTGACCCTTACCGATGCCTGGCCCGCGCTGCTGGCGCGCTTCCCCGAGCTTGCCGAACAGGGCGCGCGCTTCGCGTCCCCGCCCATACGCAACTCCGCGACTCTCTGTGGAAATCTCGCCAACGGCTCGCCGATCGGCGACTCGATCCCCGCCTTGATTGCGCTGGGTGCGCAACTGGAGCTGCGCAGCGGTGCAGAAGTCCGCAGGCTTCCGCTCGAGAATTTCTACCTGGGCTACCAGAAGAAAGACTTACGCAGGAGCGAATTCGTCGCGGGCGTCGCGATACCGCCGCGCACACCCACTCAGCTGCTCGCCAGTTACAAGGTGTCCAAGCGGATCGATCAGGATATTTCGGCTGTCAGCGCCACATTCTGTCTGGACGTGCAAGCCCAACGGGTGACCCGTGCCCGCCTCGCCTTCGGCGGGTTGGCAGGCATTGCCTGCCGCGCGCGCCGTGCGGAAAGCTCGCTCATCGAGCAGGGCTGGAGTGCCGCGGGGATCGAGGCCTGCATCGCCGCCCTCGACGAGGACTTCCAACCGATTTCCGACATGCGCGCCAGCGCAAAGTACCGTCTGCAGGCTGCCGGCGGCTTGCTGCGCCGTTTTTTTCTCCAGCATCAGGGCGAAAAGACCGCACTGCGCACGGCCCATGCCCTGCTGGAAGTGACCTAGTGTCAGCCGGCACCTCTCAAACCCATGACAGCGCGGCGCTGCACGTCAGCGGGCGGGCGCAGTACTGCGACGATATCCCGCTGCCTGCGAACACCCTGCATGCCGCGTTCGGCGTGAGCAGCGTCGCCCACGGGCGCCTCATCGCGCTCGACCTGTCCGCCGTGGCGGCCGCGCCGGGCGTGGCGGCGATCGCGCTGCCGGCGGATATTCCCGGCGAAAACAACTACGGGGGCGCCGTGCACGACGACCCGATATTCGCCGAGAGCGTGGTGCAGTATGCCGGGCAGCCATTGTTCGCCGTGGCCGCGAACTCGATGCGCGCGGCGCGCAAGGCCGCCGCCTGCGCTACGCCCAAGATTGCGCCGCTTCCTGCATTGCTCGACATTCGTGCCGCGCTCGCTGCCGAAAGCTACGTGGTTCCGAGTCAGAGAATGCAGCGCGGCGATCCGCGCCGGCAACTCGAGCTGGCTCCGCGGCGCCTGAGTTCGACCATCGTGATGGGCGGCCAGGACCACTTCTACTTGGAAGGACAGATTGCGGTGGCGATACCGCAGGAAGACGGCGCGATGCTGATTCACAGCTCGACGCAGCATCCGACCGAAGTTCAGAGCATCGTGGCCCATGCCTTGGCCCTTCCGGCCAACCAGATCGTCGTGCAATGCCGGCGCATGGGCGGCGGATTCGGCGGCAAAGAAAGCCAGGCCGCCCTGATCGCCGCCGCCGCGGCCGTGCTGGCGCGCAAGACCGGTCGGCCCGTGAAGCTGCGCCTGGATCGCGACGCCGACATGCTCATCACCGGCAAGCGTCATGACTTCATCGCCGACTGCGAGGCAGGCTTCGATGAAGAGGGCCGCCTTCTCGCGCTGTCGGTGATGCTGGCCTCGCGCTGTGGGTACTCCGCCGATCTATCCGGCCCCGTCAATGACCGCGCGATGTTTCACCTCGACAACGCTTATTATTTGGAGCACGTCGAGATCGTCTCGCACCGCTGCAAGACACATACCGTGTCCAACACGGCGTTCCGCGGCTTCGGCGGACCGCAAGGCATGATGGTGATCGAAGCCATCCTCGATGACATTGCGCGCACATTGCGCCGCGATCCGCTCGACGTCCGGCGCGTCAATCTGTATGGCCTCCATGAACGCAACGTCACCCACTATGGCCAGGTCGTCGAAGGCAATCGGCTGCCGATCATCTTCGACCGGCTCGAGCGCAGCAGCGACTACCGGCGGCGGCGCGCGGACGTCGAGCGCTGGAACGCTGCCGAGGCCATCGTCAAGCGCGGCCTGGCGCTGACGCCGGTGAAATTCGGCATCTCATTCACGTCGACGATCTTCAACCAGGCCGGCGCCCTGCTGCAGGTGTACACGGACGGGACCGTGCTCTTGAATCACGGCGGCACCGAGATGGGCCAGGGACTGCACGTGAAAGTGGCGCAGGTGGTCGCCACCGAATTGGGATTGCCGCTGTCGGCGATACGCATTACCGCCACCGACACCAGCAAGGTGCCCAATACATCCGCCACTGCCGCATCGTCCGGTTCGGATCTCAACGGCAAGGCGGCGCAGGCGGCCGCGGTGACCATCCGTGAGCGCCTTACCGAGCTCGCGAGTAGGATGCACGGTGTCCCGGCGCGGGACATCCGTTTTGCCGACGGGTTCGTGCACGTTGGTCCCAAGCGTGTGCCGTTTGCCGCGCTCGCCCGCAGCGCCCACGAAGCACGCGTATCGCTGTCCGCGACGGGCTTTTACCGCACGCCGAAAATCAATTGGAACAAGCAGACCCAGGAGGGCAAGCCGTTTTATTACTTCGCCTTCGGCGCCGCGGTCGCCGAGGTCGCGGTGGATACGCTGACCGGTGAGACGCAGCTGCTGTGCGTGGACATTCTGCACGACGTGGGCGCGTCGCTGAATCCCGCCATCGATCTCGGCCAGATCGAAGGCGGTTTTCTGCAGGGCGTGGGATGGCTCACCTCTGAAGAGCTGTATTGGAACAGCGCCGGCGAGTTGCGCACGCATGCGCCGTCGACCTACAAGATTCCCACGGCGCGCGACTGGCCCGCGGTGGCTCGCGTGGAATTGCTGCAGGGGGCCCCCAATCCCGAAGAATCCATATTCCGCTCCAAGGCCGTCGGCGAGCCGCCTCTGATGTTGGCCCTCTCGGTGTTTCATGCCATCCGCGATGCCTGCGCGGCCTGTGGCCCGAGCGGCTGCCTGCCGAACCTGACTGCGCCCGCGACCCCCGAGGCGGTGCTGCGCGCCATCGACGCACACCGACCGAAGCGCGCCGCATGAAGCTTGCAATGACCGCACCCCGGCTCCAGCCACGCAAGGCATCATTCATCGCCGGCGCCTGGCTGCCGCCGCTCGCCGGCTCGTGGGTCGAAGCCGCGGGTGCGTATCTCTCCAAACACACCGCAGTCGCACGCGTCACGGTGATCTCCTTGCGCGGCTCAGCACCGCGCGAGCCGGGCGCCAGCATGTTGGTCGGCCTCGACGGCACCCTCGGCACCATCGGCGGCGGACGCTTGGAGTGGCGGGCGATTCGAGCGGCGCGCGAACTGCTCCGCGACCGAAAGGCCGTGCCGGTACGCATCGATGACTTGATTCTCGGGCCCGATCTCGGCCAATGCTGCGGCGGACGGGTTGAGCTCTGGCTCGAGCGCCTGACTCGCGACGATCTGCCCTGGCTGCGCGACGCCGCATGCCGCTTGCGCGACGCGGGCGGCATTTGCATCGCCACCGACGTGGACGGCCGCGTGGCATCGCACCGCGTGCTGCCTTTAGGTCAGGGCGCAGCGGGCCTTGGCCCGCACCCTTCCGCGGCCGGTGACCTGACGTTGCGGCGTTCCACTGCCGCTAACCTGACGCTGCAGCGTTCCACCGCCGGCAACGTGACTCTGCTCGAGCTACTGCGGCCGCAACGTCTGCCGCTGTGGATTTTCGGTGCCGGTCACGTCGGCCAGGCATTGATACAGCTGCTGTCCCCGCTCGATCTCTTCGACATCACCTGGGTGGACTCGCGCCCCGGGCTGCTACCCCCCGGGTTGCCGGATTGCGTGACCGCTCAGGCGTGCCCCATTCCCACCGAACTGATCGGAACTGCTGCGCCCGGCACCCACTACGTGGTGCTGACGCATGATCACGCGCTCGACTACGAGCTGTGCCGGCTGATTCTCGCGCGAGGCGACGCGGGGTGGTTGGGCCTGATCGGTTCCGCCAGCAAGTCAGCGCGCTTTCGTTCGCGGCTGCTCCGCGACGGCGTCGGCGGCGAGCGCGTCTCGACATTGCATTGCCCGATCGGCATCGACGGCATCGCGAGCAAATTACCCGCCGCCATCGCCATTGCAATCGCGGCCCAGCTGCTGCAGCAGCACGCCGGCGCAACGGTCACGGAACCGTCCCGCTCCAGGCAGAACGCCGGCGCGATGGTCACGCAGCCATCCCGCTCCAAGCAACACGCCTGCGGGGCGTCTTGTGAATCATGCGGCGCGGAGCGGCACACCATCCCATGAGGAGTTCACCACCCGAACCTCGCTTGGTGCTGCGCGGGATTACCAAACGCTATCCGGCCGTCCTCGCCAACGACAATGTCGACCTCCGCGTGGAGGTTGGTGAAATCCATGCGCTGATGGGCGAAAACGGCGCCGGCAAAAGCACGCTGATGAAAATCGTGTACGGCGTCACGCGGCCGGACGCCGGCGCCATCGAATGGGAAGGCACTCCGGTCAGTATTCATAGTCCCGCCGAGGCGCGGCGCCTGGGAATAGGCATGGTCTTCCAGCATTTTGCGCTGTTCGAGACCTTGAGCGTCGCGGAGAACGTGGCGCTCGCATTGGACGCCAGGACTACACCCGAGGATTTGGCGCCGCGCATTCTCAGCGTGGCCGACCGCTACGGTCTGCCCGTCGATCCGCATCGGCTGGTGCACAGCATGTCCGTCGGCGAACGGCAACGCGTCGAGATCGTACGCTGCCTGCTGCAGTCCCCGAAGCTGCTGATCATGGATGAGCCGACCTCCGTTCTGACGCCGCAGGCGGTGAAGCAGCTGTTCGACACGCTGCGCCGTCTGGCTGCCGAAGGCATGAGCATTCTCTACATCAGCCACAAGCTCGAGGAGATTCGCACCCTGTGCGACAACGCCACGGTGGCCGGCGAAGTTCGACTCGAACTGCGTGACTTCTCAATGGCCGCACGCGACCCCTTCGGCGTCGCGCTGCGCCACGTCGATCTCGAGGTCCGCGCCGGCGAAATCGTCGGTATCGCGGGCGTGTCCGGCAATGGTCAAAAAGAACTGCTCGCCGCGCTGTCCGGGGAAACGATCGGCGCTCATGGCGGGTCGATCAGTCTTTGCGGTCGGCGCGTCGACACCCTGGGCACCGCCGATCGCCGTGCGCTCGGCCTCGGCTTCATCCCGGAAGAACGTTTAGGCCGTGGCGCCGTGCCGGCGATGTCCCTTGCCGAGAATGCCTTGCTCACCGGCTCGCGGGCGGGGATGGTGCGGCACGGGCGGGTTATGCACGCCGTGGCGCGTGCCTCGGCGCGTGCCACCATCGCCGCATTCAATGTCACAGCCGCGAGCGAGCTCTCCGCCGCCGAGCGGCTGTCCGGCGGCAACCTGCAGAAATTCATCGTGGGCCGTGAAATTCGCTTGAGTCCCAAGGTGCTGCTCGCCGCCCAACCCACCTGGGGCGTGGATGTCGGGGCGGCGCAAATGATCCATCATGCACTGATCGAACTGCGCGACGCCGGCGCTGCACTGCTGGTGATCTCCGAAGAGCTCGACGAGCTGTTCACGATCTGCGATCGAATCGCGGTCCTGAGTGCGGGCACCTTGTCCGCGGCGCAGCCCCGCTCGCAATTGAACGTCGAAGCCGTGGGTTTGCTAATGGCGGGAGCCGCGCATGCTTGAACTACCCAGCCGTGCCCTGCGGCAGCGGCCGCTCGCATGGCGCCCATTTTCATGGCGGCTCGAAAAACGCGCCGCGCCCTCGGCCGTGATGCGCTTCGCGTCCCCGCTGATTGCGGCAGCGGCCATGCTGGCCACGGGTTTCTTGATCTTCGCCTTTCTCGGCAAGGAGCCGGTGAATGCGCTCCACGTGTTCTTCGTTCAGCCGCTGAGTTCGCTTTACGGGTGGGGCGAGCTGCTGCTCAAAGCGACGCCGCTTGCGCTGTGCGGCTTGGGACTGGCGTTGGGATTCTCGGCCAACGTCTGGAATATCGGCGCAGAAGGCCAGCTGACGCTGGGTGCCATTTGCGGCGGCGGCGTGGCGCTGTTCTTCAGTGCCGAGCTCGGGCGGCTGGCAATACCCGCCATCTTGACCGCGGGGATCCTGGGCGGCGCCGCCTGGGCCGCCATCCCCGCCGTGCTCCGCACCCGCTTCAATACCAGTGAAATTCTCGTGAGCCTGATGCTGGTGTACATCGCCCAGTTGCTGCTCGCCTATTTGCTGCACGGCGCCTGGCGCGATCCCGAGGGTTTCAACTTTCCTCAATCGAAGGCCTTCGATGAGCGCGTCCTTCTGCCGCTGCTGGCCGACGGACAGCGCGCCACCCTCGCCTTTCCGCTGATGTTGGCGCTCGCCGCCCTCTCCTGGGTGTTCTCCAGCCAGATGTTCGCGGGCTACCGCATGCTGGTCTCGGGACAGGCGCCCGCGGCCGCGGCGTACGCGGGCTTCAACGAACGGCGCAATGTGTGGGTGGCGATGTTGATCAGCGGCGGCGCGGCGGGCCTCGCCGGCGTTTGCGAAGTCGTGGGTCCCATCGGTCGATTGCAGACCGATATCTCGCCGGGCTATGGCTTTGCCGCCATCATCGTGGCGTTCGTCGGAAGGCTGCATCCCGCCGGCATCGTGCTCGCGGCGCTGCTCATGTCGCTGCTCTACTTGGGCGGCGAATCGGTGCAGCTCGAGCTGCAGCTGCCGGCGGCGGTGACCGGCTTGTTCCAAGGCATGCTGCTGTTCTATCTGTTGGCCGCGGACCTGTTCGTCGGTTTCCGCCTGAAGCCTGGGCCGCGCATCCAGAGCGCACGCGCATGACGGCCGAATTCCTCACCGCCGTCTTCACCGGCACGGTCGTCGCGGCCACGCCTTTGATCTACGCCGCGCTGGGCGAACTCGTCGCCGAGCGCGCCGGTGTCTTGAACCTCGGGGTGGAGGGCATGATGCTCGTCGGCGCCCTCGCCGCCTTCGCGGTCGGCGTCAGCACCGGCAGCTTGTTCGCAGGATACCTCGCGGCCGCCTGCGCATCGATGCTGATGGCGCTGCTGTTCGCCGTGCTCACGTTGACCCTGCAGACCAACCAAGTCGCGACCGGACTCGCGCTGACCCTGTTCGGCTTGGGCTTGAGCGCCTTTGCCGGACGCCGGTTCACGGGCCTGCCGATCGAAGGCGTCCACGCAGTGTCGATTCCGGGCTTGAGCAATCTCCCCATCTTCGGGCCCCTGCTGTTCCGTTTTGATCCGGCCGTGTACGGCTCGCTCGCGCTGTACTTCGTGGTGAATCGCATGCTCAACCGCACGCGCGCCGGCCTGCAGCTGCGCGCGGTCGGGGAGTCCCCGGCCGTCGCGCATGCTCTGGGACAGCCGGTGAGGCTGACGCGGTATTTGGCGGTGCTGTTCGGCGGTGCGGCCAGCGGCATCGCGGGAGCATATCTCTCCACGGCTCTGACCCCGATGTGGGTGGAGGGAATCAGCGCGGGGCGCGGCTGGATTGCGCTGGCGCTGGTGGTATTCGCCACCTGGAAGCCGCTGCGGGTGCTGCTCGGTGCCTACCTGTTCGGCGGCGTGACCATCTTGCAATTGCACGCCCAGGGCATGGGGCTCCACGTGCCCGGCGAAATCCTGTCCATGCTGCCCTATGCCGCAACAATCATCGTGCTCGTCATCATCTGCCGCGATCAGAAGACCATCCTGCTGAATCAACCGGCATCCCTCGGCAAGAGTTTTCATCCTGATGCGTGAGTGCCGGCCATGAGCGCCTTCGTCATCGATTGGCTGAGTTTGCTGGGCCGCTGGGTGCACTTGATCACCGGTATCGCTTGGATCGGCGCCTCGTTTTATTTCGTCTGGCTCGACAACCACCTCCTGCCGCCGGCGGATGTTGAGCTGTCGCGCAAGGGCGTCGGCGGCGAGCTCTGGGCCGTGCACGGCGGCGGCTTCTACAACGCGCAGAAGTATCGCCTCGCGCCGCAGGTCTTGCCTGCCAACCTGCATTGGTTTTATTGGGAAGCCTACTCCACCTTTCTATCCGGCTTGTTCCTGCTCGTCTTGCTGTACTACGCACAGGCGGAGATTTATCTCATCGATCCGCGCATCGCGCCCTTGAGCAAACCCGCGGCCATCGCCATCGGCGTGGGCGTCATCATCGCCGGCTGGCTCATCTACGATGCGCTCTGTCGAAGCGTCCTCGAGCAACGCGCGCCGTGGCTCGCCGCCGTCCTGGCGCTCGTGTTCAGCGCCGCGGCCTTTGCGCTTTGCCGCCTCTTCAGCGGACGCGGCGCGTTCATGGAGTTCGGCGCGATGCTGGGCACGATCATGGTGGCGAATGTGTTCTTCGTCATCATCCCCGGGCAGCGCGAGATGGTGCGGGCCAAGCGCGAAGGGCGCGATCCGGACCCGCAAGCCGGCCTGCGCGGCAAGCTGCGCTCGGTGCACAACACGTATTTCACCCTGCCCGTGCTGTTCACCATGATCAGCAATCACTATGCGATGACCTTCGGCGCGCGTTACAACTGGCTGGTGTTGATCGCCTTGTGCGCTGCCGGCGTACTCATCCGGGTGTACTTCGTCGCGCGCCACAAGCGCCACGAGCGCGGCGGCAAGACGGCGCTGTGGCCGGCGCTTCTCGGCTTGGTTGTCGTCGCCGCCACGGCCGGCGCCCTGGCGCCGAAACGCGCCCCGCCGACGACCGCAACCGGCACCGGCACCCCCGGCGCGACCTCGGAGAGCGCTGCCGCACATTTCGCCGACATTCAAGGCATCGTCGCGAACCGCTGCGCCCCTTGCCACGCTGCCGCGCCGACCCAGCCGGGATTCGCGGCCGCGCCCAAAGGAGTGCTGCTCGATTCCTCTGCCGGACTTCTGGCGAACGTGCGGGCGATCGAGCCGCAGGTCGCCACGCGCGCGATGCCGATCGGCAACCTCACGTGCATGACCGAATCGGAGCGTAATCAACTGCTGGACTGGATTCGACATGGCGCCCCTCACTGACGCGCTTCGGCCCATTGACCCGCTCGAGCCCGCCGTGCACCGCGGCCAGATCCTGAGTTTCGTCGCCGACCCGGGCGACGGGGCGAATGCGGACAGCTATCGCCATTTCGCCGACGGGGCGATGATCGTGGACGGCGGCCGCATCGCGGCGATGGGACCCGCCCAATCCATCCTGGCCCAGATCCCTAAAAGTACCCCGGTCGCGGACCATGGACGCAACCTGCTGATACCGGGATTCATCGACACCCACACCCACTACGTTCAATCGGACGTCATCGGAGCCGGCGGTCGTCAGCTCCTCGATTGGCTCCAGGATTACACCTTTGTCGAAGAGCGGCGCTTCCATGATGCGCAGCACGCCGCGCAGGTGGCCGAATTCTTCCTCGACGAGCTGGCCCGTAACGGCACCACGACCGCCCTGGTCTTTTGTTCCGTGCACTCGGCGTCGGTCGATGCATTCTTCGAGGCCGCCGACCGGCGTCAGCTCCGCATGATCGCAGGCAAGGTGCTGATGGATCGCAACGCACCGCAGGATCTTCGCGATTCGCCGGCCATTGCCGATCGCGAGTCGCGCGCGTTACTGGAGCGTTGGCACGGCCGGGGGCGGCTCAACTATGCCATCACGCCGCGTTTCGCGCCCACGTCTTCGGAAGCGCAGCTGCAGGTGGCGGGTGAGCTCGCGCGGGACTTCCCCGATGCCTTCATTCACAGTCATCTGGCGGAGAATCACGACGAAATCGCGTGGGTACGCAGCCTCTTTCCCGCCTCGCGCAGTTATTTGGATGTCTACGATCACTACGGGCTGCTGCGCGACCGTGCCGTCTACGCCCATTGCATTTATCTGGACGCGGATGACCGCCGCCGCATGGCGCAAAGCGGCGCGGCCGCCGCCTTCTGTCCAACCTCCAATCTGTATTTGGGCAGCGGACTGTTCGACATCGCCGCCACCGACGCGGCGGGCATGCGCTTCTCGACCGCCACGGACATCGGCGGCGGCAGCAGTTTCAGCATGCTGCGGACCCTCGATGAAGCCCGCAAGGTCGCCCGACTTCAAGGCCAGGACCTGCATCCCCTGCGCGCGTTCTATCTCGCGACCCTGGGTGCCGCGCGCTGCCTCAAGCTCGACGACCGCATCGGCACGCTCGACATAGGCAGAGAAGCGGATTTCATCGTGCTCGATCTTCAGTCGACCGAGCTCATTGCGCGGCGCACGGCCGCCGCACGTTCGCTCGGTGACGTGCTGCGCATTCTGATGACGCTCGGCGACGACCGCGCGATCAAGGCCGCTTACATTCTCGGCCGCCAGGTACACGGCAGCCCGGCCGCCATTCAGGCTCCAACGAACGCCGAACGGATCCCCTCATGAAGAAATCATCGAATGGCGTGCAGTCGAGGCGTCTTCCCCGTGCCGTGAGACCGCCGCTGGCTATCGCCGGCGCGGCGACGAAAGCCGCCGATACGGCCGAAGTGCACGAGCGCATCTGGAGCGCGATCATGGATCACAGCCTGCCGCCCGAGACGCGCCTCGTGGAAGGCGAGCTCTGCGAGATATTCGGTCTCGGCAGGACCCGGTTACGGCAGGTATTGCAGCGCCTGGCGCATGAACGGGTCGTGACCCTGATGCGCAACCGCGGCGCCATGGTGTCGAAGCCCTCGGTGCGGGAGGCGCGCGAAGTATTTGCCGCGCGCCGCGTCATCGAAGCCCACATCGTCGAGACGTTCATCAAGACCGCGACGCGCAAGGACGTGAAGCGCCTTCAGGATCACCTCGCCCGCGAAGATGAGGCGTGGCGCAGCAGCAATCGCCGTGCGATGTTGAAGCTGTCGGGTGAGTTTCATCTGCTGCTGGCGGAAGCCGCGGGCAACAGCATACTGCTCGAGCTGCTGCGCGACCTGGTGTCGCGCTCGTCGCTCATCATCGCCGTGTACCAGGCGCCGGGCGCCTCGCCCTGCCCGCCGGATGCGCACCGCGAACTGACGGCCGCCCTCGAGCGGCGCGAGCGAGGCGCGATCAAGCTGATGACCCAGCATTTGGATCATCTCTGCGAGGATCTGATGCTCGAGGAGCGCAGCGAGACCGGAGTCGATCTGCGCTCGGTATTCGGGGTCCGTCAATGACCTATCCTCGCGATCTGCGCGGCTATGGCCGCCGTCCGCCGCATCCGCGCTGGCCCAACGGCGCGCGGATCGCGCTGCAGTTCGTCCTCAACCACGAAGAAGGCGCCGAGAACTCTGTGCTGGACGGAGATCCGGCCTCCGAAACCTTCCTCTCGGAGATCATCGGCGCGGCCGCATTTCCGATGCGCCACATGAGCATGGAGACGCTCTTCGAATACGGCTCGCGCGCGGGACTCTGGCGCGTGCTGCGCGCCTTCGAGCAGCGCGATCTGCCGCTGACCATTTTCGGCGTCGCGCGCGCGCTGCAGAGACACCCCGAGGCGGTGGCGGCATACCTCGATCTGGGTCACGAGATTGCGGCACATGGGTTGCGCTGGATCAGTTATCAGCAGATGGACGAAAACATTGAACGCGAGCACCTGGCCGAGGCGGTCGCCATCCTGAAAGGGTTGACCGGCGCTGCGCCCTTGGGTTGGTACACGGGACGCGACAGCCCCAATACCCGCCGCCTGGTCGTCGAACACGGCGGCTTTCTCTACGATTCCGATTCCTACGCGGATGATCTCCCCTATTGGACGGAAGTTCCCGGCGCCGCCGCGCCCGTGCCGCACCTGGTCGTGCCCTACGCGCTCGACACCAACGACATGCGCTTCGCCGTCCAGCAGGGATTCAATTCAGGAACGCAGTTCTTCGACTACCTGAAGGACTCGTTCGATACCTTGTACCGCGAAGGCGATCCGCAGGGACAGGACCGCCCCAAGATGCTGTCGATCGGGTTGCACGCGCGGCTCTGCGGCCGTCCGGGGCGCATCGCTGCGCTCGAGCGGTTTCTCGACTACGTCGGCGGGCACGAGCGCGTGTGGGTGTGCCGGCGCATCGACATCGCCAGGCATTGGATCGCCACCCATCCTTTCCGTCCGCGCGCGGACGAGCACAGCGCCCCATGATCCGCCTGCAGCAACTCAACGCGCTTCCCGCGCACGATTTCGTCGCGGCTCTCGCGACCATCTTCGAACACTCCCCCTGGGTTCCGGAACGAGTCGCCCGGGGCTGTCCTCCTGCACACGCGAACAATACGAGTTGCTGCAGTCGCTGAACGCCGCCTACCGCAACCGCTTCGCCTTCCCCTTCGTGCTGGCGGTCAAGGGGCACACGCCGGACAGCGTCATCGCGACCCTGCAACAGCGCGTGGCTCACGAACCGGCCGCAGAGCGCCGCGTCGCACTGAATGAAATCTGCCGCATCGCGCGTTTCCGTCTCGCCGATCTGGTCGACGATTCCATCGGCGACGCCATCATCGCCATGGCCGAGGATCTGGCGCAGTTCACCGAAACGCCGGGAATGCTCCGCTGCTCCTACCTCACGCCCGCTCATCTCGCCACGGCCGCCCGGATCCGCGACTTCATGCTGGCCGCGGGACTCACCGTGCACATCGATGCCGTCGGCAATGTGGTTGGCGTTCTGCCCGGCGACGGGCGCACCCCGAAGCGCCTGTTGACGGGCTCGCACTACGATACCGTCATCAACGCCGGGAAGTTCGATGGACGGCTGGGCATTCTGCTGCCCATCGCCGTCGCAGGCTTGCTGCGCCGCGCCGGATCGAAGCTGCCCTACTCGCTGGAGATCATCGCGTTTGCCGAAGAAGAAGGCGTGCGCTTCAAATCGACATTTCTCGGCAGCCGCGCCGTGGCGGGTCGCTTCGACCCCAAGGCACTCGACAGTAGCGACGAGCAAGGCATTTCGATGCGCGAAGCCATTCGCGCCGCCGGCGGCGACCCCGCGGCCATCGCCGCGATCGCGCGCGACCCTACCCAAGTTTTGAGCTTCGTCGAAGTACACATCGAGCAAGGGCCCGTACTGCTCGATGCCGGCGCGGCCGTGGGCGTGGTCACGAGCATCGCCGGCTGCGTCCGCAGCATCGTGACGGTCGAAGGACTGTCCGGACACGCCGGTACTGTGCCCATGCCCATGCGCCGCGACGCGGCCCGCCGCGGACGTCAGGACCGAGATCGATAAAATCGCGGCCCGGCGCGGTGTCCGGGTCGAGCAGCGCGTGGTGCTCGAAGCCGCCGGCGTCCCCTGCGCGCCGGCGTTGCAGGAGGCATGGAGCGCAAGCGCCCAGCGAGTCACCGGCGCCGCCGCCCCGCACCTGCCGAGCGGCGCCGGCCACGACGCCATGATGATGGCGAGCCTCACCGACATCGGCATGCTGTTCGTACGCTGCGGCAACGGCGGCATCAGCCATCACCCGGCGGAGACCCTGAGCGCGGACGACGCCGAAGTCGCCGCACAGGTGTTCCAGGATTTTTTACAGCATCTCAGGATCACCCCATGAAGGATTCTTCCGCTCCGGGAGTCGCCCACGCCGACTTCATTCGCGACTGGGTGGACGAGCACTTCAACGCGGAGTGCGCATTCCTCGCCGCCATGGTGAAGGTGCCGACGGACAACCCGCCGGGCGACTGCGCGCCGCATGCCGCCACCGCCGCGCAATCGCTGCGCGGTCTCGGCTTTACCGTCCAGGCTCTCGCCGTGCCGAAGTCCGCAGCCGATGCGGTCGGAATGATCTCGGCCACCAACTTGCTGGTCAGACACCGCTTCAGCGAGAACGGACCCTGCATCGCCCTCAACGCGCATGGCGACGTGGTGCCGCCCGGACTCGGCTGGACGCATGATCCTTATGGCGCAACCGTCGTCGAGGACGCCACCCATGGGCCCGTCATGTACGGCCGTGGAGTCGCCGTCAGCAAATCGGACTTCGCCACCTACGCGTACGCCCTGCTGGCATTGCAGGCCCTCGCCGCGCAGGGTCTCGAGCTCCAGGGCAGCGTCGAATTGCACCTCACCTATGACGAGGAAACCGGCGGCGACATCGGCCCACGCTGGCTCCTGGAACAGGGCCTCAGCCAGCCGGATTACGCCATCAGCGCCGGCTTCTCGTATGCGGTCACGACCGCGCACAACGGCTGCCTGCACTTGGAAGTGACCCTTCGCGGCCGACAAGGCCACGCGGCCATGCCCGAGTCCGGCATTGACGCACTGGCCGCCGCGACTCGGGTGCTGACCGATCTGTATGCCTCGCGTGAGATGCTCAAAAGCCGCCGCTCGCAAATTTCCGGCATCACCCATCCAACGCTCAACGTGGGCCTGATCAACGGCGGCATCAATACCAACGTGGTGCCCGACCGCGTCAGTTTCCGCATCGACCGGCGCATCATCCCGGAGGAATCGCCCGCGGCCGCGGAGACGGAGCTGCGTGCGCTGCTCGAAAGCTCCGCCGCACGCTGTCCCGGCATCAGCATAGACATCCGCCGCATTCTGCTGGCCCTGCCGCTGGTGCCTTTGGCCGGCGCCGAAAGACTGACTCAGGCATTGCAGCAAAGCGGTGCGCAGTTCTTCGGTACACCGATCGCCGAACATGGCGTCCCACTGTACACCGACGCCCGCCACTACGCAGCGGCCGGCATACCCACCGTGTTGTACGGGGCGGGTCCACGCACCCTCAAGGAAGCCAACGGCCATGGCGCCGATGAATGCCTGCGGCTCGAGGACCTGCGCCGCGCTACCGCCACGGTCGCGGGCGCACTGGCCCACCTGCTCGGCGCGGGTTCACCCCAGGACTCATGAAAATCCAACACGCCAACGTCGGAGACGCTAACGTCCGACACGCCGGCATCGGTCACGCCATCGTCCGACACGCCAGCGTCAGACATGCCACCTTCGCCCTCATCGCGGCCGCGCTCGTCGTGTGCTGTCTCTGCCCGGCCGGCACTGCTGCAACTCCCAATCCCGAGAGTCATAAGCGCATGGTCATCATCGACCAGGACGCCTATGGCCCGGCGGGCTCCAACTTGCAGGCGATCTTGCTGCTGCTGCAGGCAAGCGACGTCGAGGTGCTCGGCATCACCATCGTCAGCGGCGATGGCTGGCGCGACGAAGAGGTCGATGAGACGCTGCGGCTGCTCGAGATCGCCGAACGGACCGACGTGCCGGTCATTCCTGGCGCAGTGCTGCCCTTGGTGAACTCCGCGGTGCGCACCAAGACATGGGAGAGCCTGTACGGCAAGCTCTACTACAAGGGCGCTTGGACTGAACACTGGCCCGACCAGGGGGTCGCGCGGCGCACGCCGCATCCCTTCGATCCCTACCTCGTTCCGCGGTCGCCGGCCGGCGCGCCGCACATCAAAGCGTCCGCGGACACCGCCGCCAATTTCCTCGTTCGCGAATTGCGGCGCTACCCGGGCCAGGTGACCATCATCGCCGCGGGCCCCTTGACCAATCTTGCGCTTGCGGCACGCCTGGATCCCGAGATGAGCGGCCTCGCGAAGGAATTGGTATTCATGGGTGGCAGCTTCAATCCCCGGCCCTCCAACAACGCCTTTGCCGCAGAGTACGCGAATGCCCCGCGCCGCGAGTTCAATATGCGCTGGGACCCCGAAGCGGCGTCGATGGTGCTGCACGAACCCTGGCACAAGATCACCCAGGTGCCCATCGATCCGACGACGAAAACTTTTTTCACGCCCGACATGCGCCGGCGCATCGCCCAAGGCAACGCTCCGTTCGCCGCGTACATCGGCAAATTCGGCCAGTCCTACCCGATGTGGGACGAGCTCGCCGTCGCCGCCTGGTTGGACCCGTCGATCGTGACAGTCAGCAAGCAGCTGCTGGTCGATGTCGACACCAGTTTCACCGCAGGCTACGGGGACACGCTGAGCTGGTCGATCGGCGAAGGCCCCGGCCAGGGTGAACGGGCGGTGCAGGTGGTGCTGGACATCGACCTCGCGAAATTCGAGGCCCTGACCATGGATCTGCTCAGCCGACGAGCACCGATTCATTGATATTTTTCAACCCGAGCATTTTACTAACCCGAACGTTTTTCAACCCAAACACTTTTCGGCCCAATCATTTTTCCAACCCAATACATTCATCCGGGAAATCAAGCATGCGCAGTCGCCCTGTAACCCTCACTCTATTGCTGTGTCTTCTCGGGCTTAGGCTCCAGCATCCCGCGCATGCCGCGGAACCCTGGTTCGAGGAAGTCAAGAAGACGGCCACTCCCATGCAGCTGTATCGATTTCTCTACGCGATGCCAAAGGGCGGAGATCTGCACAATCACTTGCCCGGGTCCGTGCGCTCGGAGTGGTTCTGGGATGCGGCCAGGGCCGAGGAGAAGCGGGGCTACATTTATTATACCCGGGTGCGCATCGGGAACTGCGCCCCCTACGGGCACAACGAGTTTGGCCGGGACAAGGCGCTCCTGCTGTTCAAAGACATCCAGGCCAGCACTTATGCGAAGCTCGATGACTGCGGCAAATCCGAATTCAAGCGCCTGCAGGACCTGAATGCACCCGAGAAAGAAGCCTGGCTCAACAGCATGCGCCTCGATCAGCCGTATGAAGGACGCGACGAATTCTTCGACGCGATCTGGGACCGAATCAACGAGCTGTTGCGAAATCCCTATCTGATCAGCGACATCCTGTTGCGCAATATGCAGGCGTTCGGCCAGGAAGGTGTGGTTTATCTCGAAACACAGCAAGGGGTCGAAGGCGCGATGAAGCCCGACGGATCGCCCTACAGCGCCGACGAAACCGTCGCCATCTTTCGCCAGCTGCTCGCCTCACCGCAGGCAAAGGCCACGGGGGTCGAGGTTCGCCTCCAGAACGCCCTGCTGCGCTTCACCCCCGATGCCGAGCAGCGGTTGCGCGATCTGTACGCGATCACGGATCGCTATCGCGACCTCTATGTGGGCGTGAACATGGTGGGGCGCGAGGACAACGAAAAAGGCTATCCGCTGCGTTTTCTTCCCGTGCTGCGGGAGCTGCGCCACAAGTATCCCGACATCAACCTGTCGATCCACGCGGGCGAGAATGATGAGCCCAACCACCACGTGCGCGACACCCTGCTGCTGGGTGCGCAACGCATCGGCCATGGCGTCAATCTCATCACCGATCCGGACACGATGGTCAAGATGCGCTACGGCCCCTACATGGTCGAGATCAATCTGATCAGCAACCTGCTGCTCGAGTACTTCAACCTGTCCTGGGAAGAAATCGTCAAGCTCGGCCGCAACTCCTTGCAATACTCGTTTCTCGACGAGCCCACCAAGCAGCGCCTGCTGGCCAACTACGACAAACGCATCGCCGCCTTCGCGCAACAGTTCCAGAAGAAAGGTTGGACCTCCTTGAGCGACGCCAAACCCGTGAGCTACGGCTTTCTCTGCACGCACTACCAGGTATGCCTGCCGCCCTGACTTTGTATTTCGCAAGTGTGCAAGGAGCTATGCAAACTTACTGAGCTAAGATCTCGTCATGAGCAAGCCCGCGCGACAAACATCCGAGGTGAAGAAACTGGAATTGCTGAGCGCTTTCGATCCGGCCGCGGATCGCGCTCTTCAAAATGGCCTCATCAAGCAATGTCTCGAGGACAGGCACGTCCGTGTCGTCGCCAAGGCAGCCGCGCTGGCGGGTGAGCACTCCTTGCGCGAGCAGATACCGGCTCTCCTGAACGCGTACGGCGGCTTTTTGCAGGACCCGGTCAAGCGACCAACCTTTGATCAGCTCCTGCACCACGCGATTGCCCACCTGGTAGGCCGCTTCGATCGCCGGCGCGCCTTGGTCGGGATACTCCGCCGTGGTGCTCCACGCCGTGCTCTTGCCCGGCGGCGCCATCGAATAATTGCTCGCCGTTCGCAGCACCAATACGCGTTTAAGATCCACCCGCCCCGCCCGCGACAGGCGCCGCAGCGCCGTCATGGTGCCGCTGTCTTCCATATTGGCCATCATGAAATTGGCATCCTTGCCCGCCTGCAATTTGACCCAGTCGTTGGCCCATTGATTCATGTGCTCGCCATGCCAGTACTTGCTGGAGGAAAGAGAATCTCCGATGGTCACGAAGGGCGGCCGGGTCGCAGCCGGGTAACCCGCGAACTGCTTGCGAAATTCCGCGATCGCCGGGGTATCCGCGATGGGATGGTCCTTGGTGATCGAATAAGCCCAGTCCACCAGAGCGGCATTGAGCGCATAGTGAATCGTATCCACGGTCCAACCGCTCGCGATATCGTTGGGCTTCTTGGCGCCCAGCGGCAGCATGCCGTACGGCCAGTCGGCCGGAATCTCGCGCGCATCGATCTCGTAGAGCAGATCGCCGTCGACCACATGCTTCGCCCAGGCGGCCGTGCCCAACGACACATCGAGCGGATCGCCGCCGGCGATACCGGCGACCAGCCAGTAGGTATGCGAGAGGTCGAATCGCGGATCCAGGCCGAGCGCCATGATGGACGTACTTGAGTTGGTCACACCGCCGCCGGTACAGATCAGCAGCAGTCCGGCATCGTTCATGCGCAGTTCATACTCGCCGAGCGGAAACGGCAGCACGTGATCCAACTTCTGCCGCTCCACCCACAGGTGCGCCTCACCAGGTTTGTCGTCGGTCAGCTTGCCGATCTGGTACATCGACACTACGACGACTTTGATGGGCAAGGGCGCGGCCGGCAGCGGCGCCGCCTGCACCGCCGCCGCTTGCACCGGTTTGGGTGCGGCTTGCGACGGCAATGGCGCGAGCACGCCGATGGCCGAGAGCGCAAGATTCAAGGCAGCGACGCACGCCCGCATCGTGCCTGTCGTAATGTTCAATGGCATCCCCTCCGCGACGGTTCTAAACTCCACCCAAAGCCTAGCCCATTGAAGGACGAGAATCATGAACACTTTCATCGATAGCATGCCGAAAGCCGAGCTGCACGTGCACCTCGAAGGCACATTGGAGCCCGACTTGAGCTTCGCTTTGGCGCACAAGAACGGCATCGCGCTGCCCTATGAGTCGCCCGAGGCGCTGCTGCGCGCTTACGACTTCCATGATCTATCCTCGTTTCTCGCCATCTACTACAAGGGCATGAGCGTCCTCAAAGACGAAGCGGATTTCTTCGAGCTCACCTGGCGCTATCTGCTCAAGGCCCGGGAACAGAACATCGTTTACGCCGAAATGTTCTTCGACCCGCAGGCGCACACCTCGCGCGGCGTCCCCTTCGACACCGTCATCCGCGGAATCCGCCGTGCCCAGGACAAGGCTGCCGCCGACCTCGGCGTCGAGACCCAGCTGATCCTATGCTTCCTGCGCGACATGAGCGCCGAATCGGCCATGCAGACCCTGCTGCAGGCGCTGCCCTATAAGCACTGGCTCATCGGCGTCGGATTGGATTCCGACGAGAAGGACAACCCGCCGATCAAATTTGCCGAGGTCTTCAAGCGCGCCCGCAGCGAAGGCCTGAAGCTCACCATGCACTGCGACGTGAACCAGAAGAACACCCTGGTCCATATCGGCCAGGTACTCAACGATATACGCGTGGATCGTATCGATCACGGCGTGAACTCGCTCGAGGACCCCACCCTGTGCGCAGTGATCAAGGAACGCGGGCTCGGCCTCACCGTCTGCCCTGTCTCCAACCGGTTCTGCACGCAAGATCTCACCGCCAGCCATATTCGCCGCATGCTCGAGCTCGGCATGCGCGCCACCGTCAACTCGGACGACCCCGCGTATTTCCGCGCCTACATGAATGAGAACTTGCGGGCGCTGCGCGAGGAAGGCGGCCTGAGCAAGGATGAACTGGTGCAGTTGGTCCGCAACGGTTTCGAGGTGGCCTGGCTCGACGACGCCCGGCGCAGGACATACCTCGAGCGTTTGGATCAACATGTGCGGCGGGCGCCGTGACCCCTGACGCTGGCGACGATCAGCCAGCGGCATCCTGGGGTGTCGCAGCGACTGGTAACCGCTGACGCGGGATCAACCCGTCGCCCTAGATTGAGTTTGCATCGCGGGCATCGACCACCCATTCCGCCTCGTCGAATTCTCCGACCACGCTGATTTCGCAGTGCTGCGACGCTTCTTGGAGCAGCAGACGCACGGTGTCGTCGCGGCGCCGTTCCATCGCATCCCTGTCCGCCTTCGATGCCCAGCTGGCGATCGCGAGCAGGACGTTGGGGTCGCCGATCTTGCGATGCAACCGCGTACCTCGGGCTCCCGGTGCCCGCTGAAGGATTTCGCTCACTCGCAACCACGCAGCGGCATATTGCTCTGCCGTGTGGTTCGGTTTGATGTGCACCTCGAAAATGAACTTCATTTGCGCACCTCTGCATGCGCTGCGAGCCGCACACCCAGGCGGCGTGTGCCCCAGGCTCCGGGCGGTCCTGCGAACACTCCGGGAATCCGCGTTCCGCAACTCTTGCAGGCACCGGTATCGGTGAGCTGCCACGCGCCGAGCTCGTACCAGTCGCGCTCGATCACGCGCGTGCCGCAGTGCGGACAGTATGTGCTGCCCCCTGCGGCGTCGTGCACGTTACCTGTATAGACGTAGTGCAGGCCGTTCGCGAGCGCGATGCGCCGAGCGCGCGTGAGCGTCGCCGGCGGTGTGCGCGGTCTGTCGAGCATCTTCCAATCCGGGTGAAACGCCGTGAAGTGCAGCGGCACGTCGAGGCCGAGGTTCTCGACAATCCAGAGCGTCATCTGATCGAGTTCGCCGTCCGAGTCGTTCTCGCCCGGAATGAGCAGCGTCGTGATCTCGAACCACACGTTGGTCTCATGTTTCAAGTACTCCAGAGTTTCGAGCACCGGCGCGAGCGAGCCCCCGCAGATTTTGTAGTAGAAACGCTCGGTGAACGCCTTCAGATCGACGTTCGCGGCGTCCATGTAGCGGTAGAACTCGGCGCGCGGCTCAGCGCACATGTAGCCCGCGGTCACGGCGACGCTTCTGATGCCGCGCGCACGGCCGGCCTGCGCTGCGTCAATCGCGTACTCCATGAACACGACCGGGTCGTTGTAGGTGAACGCGATGCTCGCACAGCCGAGTCTTTCGGCCGCGTGGGCGAGATCCCCGGGGCTCGCGCTGTCGGCAAGCGTATCCATCTCTCGCGACTTCGACATATCCCAGTTCTGGCAGAACTTGCACGCCAAATTGCAGCCGGCCGTGCCGAAGGACAGCACGCTCGTTCCGGGCAGGAAGTGGTTGAGAGGCTTTTTCTCGATCGGGTCGACGCAGAAGCCGCTTGAGCGGCCGTAGCTGAACAGCTTGATGCGGCCCGCTTCGGCGCCACGTACGAAGCACAGCCCTCGTTGACCGTCGCGCAGCTTGCAGGCGCGAGGGCACACGTCGCATTGCACACGGCCGTCGTCCAGCGCGTGCCAGTAGCGCGTGTCAATGATCGAGCCTTCCGCCGGCTGTGCCGCCACGTTTTCTGCCGCCTCGCTTATATGCGCAATTGTGCTCCCATTGGGAAGAATCTATACTGCTGCCGCATGCGCGGTGCAATAGAAGTCCCTCGCATTCGTCGACCAGCCGTAGAGGGAGTCTTCTACCCGCAGGACCCGCAGGCCTTGCGCACTGCGATCGCCGACTGCTTCGCTCAGGCTAATAGACCGCAAGCAGCTCCGGAAGCCACACGCACCGCACGCCCTGTCTACGCATCCATGCCGAAGGCCCTGATTGCGCCACACGCCGGCTACGTCTACTCCGGGCCCATTGCCGCTTCGGCATACACCGCGCTTGGGTCTGCCGCTCATGAAATCGAGCGCGTCGTCCTGATCGGTCCGAGCCACTTTGTGCCCTTCTCTGGCCTCGCGGTATCTCGAGCCGACGTCTTCGAAACGCCGCTGGGCGCCGTTCCGGTAGACACCGCCGCACGCCGCGACGTTCTGCGCCTCCGTCACGTTGTGGCAGCGGATGCGCCGCATGCGCGCGAGCACAGTCTGGAGGTGCAGCTTCCGTTTCTGCAGGTGCTGCTCGATGAGTTTCAGGTGTTGCCGATCGCAGCCGGCGATGCTACGGCGCAGGAGGTTGCTGCGGTGCTGGAATGCGTATGGGGCAATGAGGAAACGCTCATTGTCGTGAGTTCCGACCTCTCCCATTACCTCGAATACGCCGCGGCCCGCAGCGTCGACGCCTCGACGGCTCAGTCGATTCTCAACTACTCGACCGATCTCGGTGGTGAGCAGGCGTGCGGCTGTGTCGGTATAAACGGGCTCATGCACCTAGCGCGCGAGCATGAGCTCGAGGTGAGGCTGCTCGATCTTCGCAATTCGGGCGACACGGCCGCGGAACGCGCTCGCGTCGTGGGCTATGGCGCGTTCGCGCTTTACGGCGTTCCCTGAATCGGTCTCATTTCTCGTAGGTGCCGACGAGCTGTGTCTCGGCAATCACATGACCCTTCATCGCATCCAGAAGCTGAGCCTTCGACCCACGTCATCTTGGGCGCGCGCGGATCGGGCGCGTCCGGGTCGTCGATGATCAGCGCGAAACTCTTCGTGCCTTGTGGAGTTCCCGACCACTGCAGCGGCGGCGAGATGTCGGTGCCTTCGCAGCTATATTGCTTGGGGATTGCGCCATTGTTCGCAAACGCAGGCGATGACAGGATGAGCGCCATAGCGAGTATCTCCATGTGGGCGGAAGACTACGCGCGGTGACTGCAGACGTAAACCTCAATCAGTCTGGCGCGTGTGCCGGTGAACAGGTAGCGCGTTTGGACGCCGCCCCCGATCGCCGTTGCTGTTAGGCACCATACATGTCCCCCGCGCGCGCCGTTATCTTCATCATCGCCGCAACCAGTCTCGTCCGCATTGTCTTGGCGGCTGCCGTCGGCCTCTGCATCGACGAAAGCTACATCGCCGGCATAAGCCGGGAGTTTGCGCTCAGCTATTTTGATCATCCACCACTGCACATCTGGCTCGTGGGGAGCTGGGCGAAGGTGATCGGCGACGACAGAGCCGTGATCCTGCGGCTGCCGTTTATCGCACTGTTCGCAGGCTCGACCTGGTTGATGTTCCGGCTTACCGCGCATGTCTTTGGGGAGCGCGCGGGACTCTGGGCAGCGCTTGCCCTCAATCTCGCGCCGGTGTTCACGCTCAGCATCGGGAGTTGGGTTCTGCCGGACGGCCCTCTAATGCTATTTGCCCTGCTGTCCGTCTGGTTCGTGGCGCGGGCGATCTTCGCCCGGTTTGCACCCGCCGAACTCTGGCCGTGGCTCGCCGCCGGCGCAGCCGGCGGGCTCGCGCTGCTATCGAAATATATCGGCATATTCGTGATTGCCGGCGTCGGCCTATTCTTGTTGACGTCGCGCTCGCATCGGCGCTGGTTCGAGACACCGGGGCCGTGGCTCGGCGCACTGATCGCGGCGCTGCTTTTCACGCCGGTTCTCGTCTGGAACGTGCAACACGGTTGGGCATCGGTCGCGTTCCAGGGCAGTCGCGGTCTCCCGAAGGCGTTCCACATCGAGTGGCTGCTACAGGACATCGGTGGCCAGACCGGTTATCTGCTGCCGTGGATCGCCGGCGCCCTGATCTATGTGCTGGCACAGGCGCTGATGCGCGGGCCGTCCGATCGGCTGGGCTGGTTCTTCGCCTGCCTCGCGATCGGCCCGATTGCACTCTTCGCGCTGCTCGGATTCTGGACGCCGGTGTTACCGCACTGGCCCATGTTAGGATGGCTGTTCACGTTTCCGCTGCTCGGTCGTGCGCTCGCGCGGCTCGAGACCACCCATGGTCGCGGGCTGCGTCTCGCGGCCGGAGCCAGCGCCAGCTTCCTGGTCGCGTTTCTGGCGCTCGCTGCGGCACAGGCCTCGACCGGCTGGGCGAGCCGCCTGGTTCCGGGGCTCCTGGACAATGATCCGACGCTGGATGTCCTTGACTGGCGCGATCTCAAGCCGATCCTCATCGCACGCGGGCTGCTTGCGCCCGGCACGATCGTCGCGACGCCGAGTTGGATCGATTCCGGCAAGGTCAATTACGCCCTGGGCGGTGAATTCCTGGTGCTGTGCCTGTCGCCTGATCCGCGCGAGTTCGCCTATCTGCAGAACGAACCCCGGATCGCGGGGCGCGACGCGATCATCGTTGCGAACGCGACACGGTCGGATTGGCTTGCGAAGCTCAAAGACCGTTTCGAGCGCTTGGAGCCCCTTGACGACGTGATATTGACCCGTGCCGGTCAGCCAGCAGTCACCCTGAGGATCGCCCGCGGTGTTCGCTTAAAGCTTCCCCCTTGACCTCTCGTCAAAACATTTTGCTTGGTGCCGATACTGGCGATAGATGCGGAAAGCAATCTGCCGCGCAAGTGTAAGCAGCGTCACGCACTTTCCATAAGGTCCCGCAAGTGCGGCTAGCCCGTATCCTTGCGCGCCGTAAAGAAGCTCTCGTCCACCGGCTTGTTCGCCAGGATCTCCTCGCGGGTGAGGCCATTCATCTCATGCGGGAAAACCAGCCATTGGTCGGTCGCACGAACATAGTAGTCCGGCGTCAAATTGCTGCGATTGCGGGCCGGCTTGTAGTACACGGTCGCGACGCGGATCTGCCCCGGCAGGTTGCGCCGGCAGCGCCGGCGCAGCTCGGCGATGACCGCCTCGAGACTGCGCCCCGAATCGAACACATCGTCGATCAGCAGCAGCTGATCCTCGGCGTTGAGCACCGATACCAGGTAATCGATGGCGTGCACGCGCACAGTGCGGCTCTGCTGGTCAATCCCGGTGTACGATGAGGTTCTGATCGAGACGTGATCGCACTCGATGCCGTTGTACTCGAGGATCTCCTGGACCGCGATCCCGATCGGCGCACCGCCGCGCCAGATTCCAACCAGGAAAGTCGGCCTGAAACCGCTGCGAACGACCTGCAGGCCGAGCTCGATCGAATCGCGCAACAGCGAGTCCGCCGAGATGAAAATCTTGTCCAAGGGACCCAATGACATCGTTGTTCTCCGCGCGCAAGGTATTGCTTATGACGACGACCATCGCAGATGATACGATAGGTATCTTGCTCTTGTTTGCGTATCGCCCCCATCAAGCGCGACATCATGAACTCCGCGACGAATGGCCGCGCAATTTCCCTCACTCGTCTAGGACAGTTGTCTAAGGAAATTTATGTTCTGCGTGACTGTCGAATTGCCCCGCAAGGGCTTGGTGCAACGTGGATCGGGCTGCTTCTGACTTTGCGCCTAACCAACTCTACGCGGGGTCGTGATGCCATTGGCCATTTGTGTCTTGTCGGTAGTGACATCCTCCCACATTGACTGCAAGATTAGTGGTGGGTTTCAGCTCATCCGCAGTCCAGTCCATACCTGAGAGCGTCTGTACGCCGGCCAAAAAATCACACGCGGACGCTTGCGGCATCACACATCGGAGAGTGCGCCCCTCCTCGTGAACCGCTATTTCCACATTACCAACTGCACCAGGTACAAAAACTTCCTTCGCGCAATCCGGGCGAGAGATTCGCAAGCGCGTGTATCTCGACACAATGCGGAACCGCGGACGCGCCACCACGATCAACACTTCCGGCAGGCGGGTCTCGAAACGCTTGGTTGATAGATAGATGATCGGGAAGGGATGGTTTCGCAGACCGACAATCTGATACCAAATCCAATGAGTCACCGATTTTGGAGGCGCCGTTGCGAAGATCGGCGGTGGCAAGTCAGCTGCGGTAGAAGCGGCGCAAGCTAAGAGCATTACCAAGCTTGCCCATGCGATGTACAAAAGGGTAAGCGGCCCGCCGTTAATACTTTTTTCTGAACCCAATTGAGCCCCTTTGGGTTGCCGATATACAGTAGCCGCAACCGAACGCCCTGCCAACCGAACATCGCGTTTGTGGCGTACCCATAACTAGTGATGTACCCAGGTCCGACGGGCGTGCCGATTGCCCGGGCGGTCACGTTAATTTCCGATAGCTCGTCAGGAGAAGTCCCGCTAAGAGGGAATGGTTGGCCCTGCGAGCCCTGACTTTGCGCCAGGTCTTGCGCGGCATTTAGCTTATGAAAACTTGGTATATGCTACGCTCGCTCATCGGAACACTACGGTGGAAGTCTGGCCATTGTTGCCGCCGACCATACCATCGCCGCAGCAGTCAAAAGCGGCAGTGCGATCATGACGACACAACCTAACCTCTGGATCAGTTTCGGGTAACGTTCGAATTCGCGCTCGAAATGTTTCCATCTGTTTTCAAATCGCACCGCATAATAGTTAGTTGCAGTGATGACAACCGACAAGGATACGGCGAAGGCGGTTAATTCTATTCCGTGAGTTGGGATCAGCCTGTGTCCTGATATCACGGATGCGAGTGCGAAAATATTTAAGACTAGACCGATTTGAGTACAAACTAGCAGACCCATCGCTCTCCAATCGGCCCACCCATCATCGGAAATGGCGCAGAGAATTCGGCGTAATTCCCAAAAGGCAAAAGCAAGCACCTTTCTTGGCTGCACCAATCTCATTCAAGGCCCCAATCCCGTTGCCGCAATGTCGTGAAAAGTACCACCCAGGTCCGTAAAAGCCTGCTGAGATCCACCCGGATAAGTATGGTCGTATAGCGTCGTAAAGATAAAATATTGACTCGCAGGCAGCACCGTCAGTACTCCACCCGCCAAGCCGCTCAAACCGACTCCCAAGTTTGTGCCAAATCTGGACCACGAGATCCCGCCGTTTGAAGCTGATGCATAGTCAAAAGCTGTGCTAACACCTAGGCCTACCACTCCAACCCAGTGCGCGAATTCCCCTAGACTTTGAGCGGATACGTACTGGTTGCCTCCCCATCCAGAAGTGTAAACGCCATATCGCCAAGAAAATGTGGCGCTTCCGCTAAAGATTTCGGCGCCTCCAGCAATAGTCCCAACTGCGCCAACGACCTCCGAGGCACGGTTGGCAGCCTCCGCGAAATAATTGGGATCGTTCAACGGGGGATAGGGATCACGCGTCTGACTTTGCGCCTACTAATTCTGTCCCATCGGAAAGAAATCGCCAGTAACCTCGTCCAATGCCCCGAACTGCGACGAGTCGAATTTGATCGACAGAAATTTGTGACTCGTATCTATGCCTCTCTCCTGCAGTAATTTCGCTAACTTTTCCGGTATTTCCATGGCCTCCATAAAATAAATAACCGGCCTTGGAGTGCGATATTGACAAAATCTCGAGTCTTCATATGGATTACGCACCCACAGTAGTTTTCCATTTGGGTCGATCGCCGCGAGATGCCGGCCATCAGATTCAACGTAGAATGAAATCGAGGTGCGAGAGTCTTTGTAAGCCATTGGCATGGCCCTAGTTGGATCCCAAAGCACGTAGCGCGGGAGCTTCCGTTTTTTTACCGTACCGTCTTCTCTAACAAAGCCAGGGCCGAAAAACATCGACTTGCATTCCGGTTTAATTAGGACAGGGATCGTTCGTTGCCCGATCGGCTCGCTGGCCGTTGCCGATGCTATAAAGCAGCCACCGAGCAACATACTTATTCCAATTTTAGCAAGCACTATCGTCTCCGCACGATGCACGAGATAGCAAGACTGCCTTGCCTGGATGCAGAACGGAAAGGTTCATTGGTGGAGCGTCCCAATGTTTTGCTGTTGAGAACTCCATATCGCTGCTGGTATGGGGCCTATGAGTGAAAATTGCCCACTCAGCGAATACTGAAAGCCCCACATGAACGTGAACGCTGCGCTGTACCCGCCACTCGAGTTGGGTTGGACAAGCGAAGTCTGCGCGAGAAAAAATCCGGAACCGTAGAGTCCTGGTTGGTCGTAGAACTGATTGCCGTTCGTGAACGCGTTGGGGGGATAAAACGGATTCCCATCTAAGACGAAAGCACCACCACCATCGTCCCTTGTAAATGTCTGAACCCAAGATCCTCCCCCGCTCCCAGGGTATTTAACTTTCAAAGTTGCCCCAAGAGTTATGTAGGGTGAGGTCAACGCCCTATACGATGATGCTTGAAAAGAGCAAGTGACCCCTCCGCAAGGGAACGTTCCAGACGAATAGTTACCGTATGTTGTGGGATAGCTAGATGATGAGGCGGCATTAGGCGGCGCATTGACTACAATCGGAGCAAACCCGTCATCGGACGGCGCCATGCTTATCGACGTCTGCCCTTGCGCCGACCCTGCTGTTGTATTGCCCGCCGCTATGGCGGTACTAAAAGGTTCGCCATTACCCGCGGAATTAGATTGATGGGTGCCATCAATCCACCCAGAGACCCATTGATTGAAAGCGGCTATTGCACCTCCCGGTCTGCCGTCCGCGGCTGAACCATTTCCAGTCGTGTATCCCACAGAGCCGCGAGGGACAGGCACACGATCACCGTCGGATTGATATCCGGAGATGCCCCAAAATCCAATGCCACCGAAATTTGGAAATGGACACCCATCCATACAGTGTTCCATTGCCTGCGGCTGGTAACCGCTAGGATCTACGAGTGTAAGCGGATTGTTGTTGACGTAACTATATCGGTTGTAGCTTTGCGTATTGTCAGGATGGGGGGTATACGGATCGGGCGAGAGAAACATACTCCCAACCGCGCTGTAAATGCGACCGTTCATGTTCGTGAGCAAAACTCCGGTGTTGTTGATTTGTTCTTGACCGGTGTATTCGTGGCGCGAAACAGTAGCGATAGTGGCTTGTTCGGCGGCTGTATTTTCGTTGTATCCCCATGCACCGAACTTTTCTTTTACAATCAGCGTGCCCGTCTGATCGGTAATAGCGGCGCTGCTGCCCAGATGATCCTTGGTGATATAGTACGTTGGAGTCGAGCCCGTACTCAACCGCGTGTACACGACTGTGTTGCTGCCCGCCGGAATGTAATGACGATACGCCGTACCGCTCGAGTTGATCACCTTCTCGAGTAGTCCACCGACATACATCGTAGTTTCAGGAGACCCGGCATAACTGGCGACCTGCTTATATCGCTGATGATCCGCGTTGTAGAACAGCTGTCCTGAGGTGGTGCCGGAAATAATGCTACTCGGTTGGTTGAAGCTGGTCCAGGCGACCGATCCCAATGCAACGCCACTGGCAGTGATGGTGGTCATATTGCCATTCGCGTCGTAGCAGAATGACTGCGGCGGCTGCGTACCCGCGGTGCTGCCACGCACCGCATGCAGTTGCGAATTGGCGTAGTAAGTACACCCGGATTGCGGCGTCGTAAAGTTGTTTGTAACGGTCGCCTTGCCATACGCCGCCCAGGTCAAGATGCGACCCATGCCGTCATAGGTCACCTGGGTGTTGCTGTCCCCTACGGTATGGTCAAGTCGATAGAGGCTATCCGGATAGACATTCTCGGTTAGCCCGAGATTATTGTCCTGGCGCTGCGTCAAGTTGCCGACTTCGTCGAAGAGATAAGAATTGTTTTGCAGCGCGGCGCCACCCCCAGCTCCCGCTTGAATGCTGCTGACCCATCCCGTCACTGCATCCAGTGCATGATTCACCACGACACCGTTGCCGAGCGTTTCTTGTGTCAGCTGGCCTCGCGGATTCAGTGCATTGGCAGTCCAATAGTGCGTCCCGGTGGCCACGTCCGAGACCTGCTGCAAAATGCCGTTTTGGTAAGCATATTGGAGCTTTAACTGATAGCCGGATGTGCTGACCGGGTACTGCAGCGTGTCGAGCAATCCGGTTGTCGCGTTGTAAGTTCTGGTATAGGTATACGCTGCGTCGCCAGGAATGCTGATTTGCTCGGTCGATAAGCGAGTTTTGCTGTCGTATCCATAAGCTTCCGAATATGTTCCCACCGAGCTCGCTGCCGCAACGCCCTGGATTTTACCGATATTAAAGCTCGTCGCCGTATTCCCCCACGTCCACGTCGTCGTCAGATCCGGCTCCGTGCGACTCGTCGGTCGCGAAAGGGCATCATAAATGGCCGAAAAATTCTGGCCTTTGGCATCTGAGTACGCGGTGAGTTCGCCCAGGGCATTGTACGTCGAGGAACGCGCTCCCAAATCTGCATCGTTTGACGTACGTTGGAACGCCTGAAGACCATAATCGTACGTCATCGTGTTGAGTGTGTTCGACAGGCTGTCGGTTACTGACAACACCGACCCGAACGCGTCGTACTTAAAATTGATGTAGTAGCCGTTGTGGTCTTGCGTGCGTGCTAGGTTACCCGTCACTAAGTTTATTTTAGTCGTGTTTTTTAATTGTGGATCTGTGACGGTCGTCGTGCGACCCGCGTATTGAATCATCCTCGTTTGCAAAGTACCGTTGGTGGCACTGATTGGCCGTTGCGATTGCGTCAACCGATTGAGCGAATCGTAAGTGTTTGTGGTCCAGTAGCTGGTGCACGATATAAAGGTACAGGGAGCACCCTGCTGGTGAATCCTGCCCAGGTTGTCGTATTGCACCTCATTGCGATCGTACGCGCCGCTCAGCATCGTGCTGCTGGTGACGAGAGTTCTATCGACCGAATCTAAATAGGTATTGGTCACGGACTGGGTCGAGCCACCGACATTGACGACGGTTTTCGTCACTGTCATTTGATTGTTGCTGTTGACGCATCCATTGGTCGTGCAGCTGTTGTAAGCCCAGGTGGTCGAGGTGCCATCTGGGCGCACTTCGGAAGTCTTCCTCTGAAAGGGATCATATCCCCACGTGGTCTGTATCGGGTTGGTTGACGTCCAATTGGGGTCGGTCTGGCTCGTTAACCGCCCGCTCTCGGGATCGTAGCCCCGCGTGATTGACTGCGACAGCGGATTGCTGATGGTTGTTGGAAATTGCCCTGTCGTCCCCCACGTGATCGTCGTCACCCGTGCCGCCATGCCAACACCCGTCACGGTGTCAGTCCACAGGTTGCCGAAGCTATCGAACGTATAGGCATCAGTGACTTTGTATGTCGAACTATTTGGCTCGGTGACTTTCTGCGTCTCGCGGCAATTCGTATAGTCCGGTGTGTACGAGACTGTGCGCGTGATGGCGGCACCGCCCGGTGCAGTACTGGAATTCGTGACCTGCGTTTCGGTCGGTAAAGTCAAGCACCAAGTGCTCGTATTGGGCGCAATCGTGTTGACGGTCGTTGTGGTCCACGTATCGTTGACATAGGGGGACCCAGGGTCATTGTCGGTGACTGTCGTGGCGACCGTCGTCGCGTTGCCGTAGTTGTCGTAGGTGTAATTGGTTGACGCGGTGGTAATGAGATCACCGTTCTCCGGCCCTCCCACTTCTCGTTGGTAAGTAATGACATTGCTGAAGTACGGGAAATAGCGCCCATTGTTCGCGGTGCCATCTAACGTAATCATCGCCGGAGTCGCAGTGAACTGGCCGATGTAGAACGTACCGCTCGATGCCTCGACAATGTCTTGGAATTTCATCCCGTTGTACGGAAATGACCGCTCGAAATACTGATAGTCGTAGAGTGCGTTGCGGCTATCGAGCGTGCGGGTGGCATAAAAGGATTGAAAGCCGCGTCCTTGCAGATTCGTCCATGCGCCATAATAGTAATATTGTTGATTGTAAGTGCCGCTCGGCATATTGCTCGGGTCGCTGAACACGACCTGACTCGTGACATATGACGGGCCAATATAGTTCTGATACGGAAAGATGGCGTCTGAATATTTTTGGTAGTTGCTCTGTACGATCGAGACGTAGGTCGGGCTGACGGAATTGCCGTAACCATCGACAATAGCGGTTGCCAAATCCGGTTTGACGCCTGCACCGTTGTGCAAATAATAGGTCACTGGGTTGGGACTCGTTTGATTCCAGCATCCCAAGTCATCCAGGCCATCGCCGTTCGCATCAAACGTGAAGTACGTGCAACTCGAACTGTACGGAATAGACGTCGGGGTGATACTGCTACTAATACCGGTGCCGGTCGATAGATACACGCCGATCGTACTGCCGTTCGGCACCAGCAAAGCGCCGCGGCCGGCGCCATCATAGTTGGCGACTGTGAGCACGTTACCGCCCGGAACACTGAACGCGCCGCCTGCCGTACCGTTGCAGCTCGAAATATAGAGGGTGCCATTCCAGATGGTGTCCGTGCAGGCATCGTCGTTCCAATTGATGAACACAGGATTCCACGTGTACCCTTGGCTGCCCGTTCCAAGTAAGTAGCCTGTGAAGGTCCGGCCGGTCGATAGTAGCTGGTAGTAGTAATATTGAATTGGATTCGTACGCGACTCGATCACGAGCGCGAGATCCTTGCGCCCATCGCCATTGAAGTCATACGCCCGCAGAGGGCCGGGTTCCCGATCCGGGAAGATCAACCTTGCCGTAAGGATGCTCCTGGGCCCTGAGCTATAGGCACCTATGACAGAAGAGCTAAAACTGACGCCGCTGGGCGTGCTCGTGTTGAGGCGAGTAGTGACGTCAACGTAGCCTTGGGTACCCGGCTCCACCGAAAGATAGATTAGATCCGGCAGACCATCGCCATCCACATCCGCAATCATCACAGCGGAATCGTAGACAAGACCGGTTGAGGCCCCCGTAAAGGAGGAACCATTCCACGTGTAGTAATAATAGGTTCCGCCGTTGTTCGCGAGAATCTCATCGGTACCCTTTCCTTGAAGATCGCCGAACAACGCGCTTGCCGAGGTGACGCCGGTGTTGACCGGTGTTCCATAGCCGCTCGCCGAGCCGAACACCACATACCAGGTGCTACCGCTGTAGTAGACCAGGTCAGGATAGCCGTCTCCGTTAAAGTCGTATTTTGCATTGAGGATTTGCGGAGCGCTGCTCACTGCCGTTGTAGCCGTGCCTGAGATACCGAGCGTTCCACTCTGATAGGTCACTGTCGTGGGTGCCAAGCAGTTGGTTGCCCCGGAATCTGCGCACTCCTGGACCTGCTTCAGCTCATTGCGCCCCGTCGTGGGCGAGGTTTGGTACGTGAGGACGTACTTCTTGACCGTGGTCCCAGTGTAAGTCACCGTCACATCCGTCAACAGGTTCACGTTGGTGACGGGCGCTCCCGCCACGTACCCATAGACGGAAGTCTGGGGGTTATTGGTCGTGTACGTGAAAATCATCTGATAGTTATAAGTAGAAGATCCGGCACTCGACGGAGTCCAGTAGATGGTGCCCGGCACGGCGGTACTCGTGCCGGCAATGTAATTGATGGCCATACTGTTGCCGGCGCGATCGGTGACCTTGCTCAAAAGCCATGTGATGGCCGTCGTCGAACCGGAGGCGCGCACCTGGGAATTGGCGCCATATCCATTGGCGTCCGTATAACCGTATTGGTAGGTAAGCCCATCCTTACCCTGAACCGTGAAATACGCCGGACCGTTGCCCGCAGTCCCATTCGCAGTGACATTCGAGAAGTTGGCAATTTCGGTCTGATACGTAGAGCCCGCCGTCCCGTACGTTCCACCCGTGAGGCGCAACCGATTGCCGTTGAGGCAATACCCATCGCTGGTCACGAGCGCAACCGGGGCGATCGTCGTGTCCTGAGCGTACGTCTCGTTGCAACGGTAGATGGAGCCTAACCCCGCCAGCGACCACCCGACGCCGAGCGTACCAGCGCCCGACTGGCTGTTGTAGATCAAGGACAGCGCGGGTTGTATGCCGCGTGGTCCGGGTGGTGCCCAGATAGGAATCGCGTACGTCGCCGCTCCGGTCGGCGAGACGTTAAACGTTCCCGGCGTGCGGCCGACTGCCGCCAGAGCATGGGTAGAAGCGACTGTGAGGAGTAGCGAAAGCAGGGCGAGACAAGTTCTGCGGTCCATGCAGCGTATTCCTTTTCAGATAAATATTACTGTTCAGTCCCTTAAATCAGAGGTTGTCTTTTCTGTAAAATATCCGAACAACGATTTATCGTCAACCGATCTGCCCGAGTGGCGTATCGTTGCTCGGGTATCCTCGATGTTCTGACGTCAGTTTCAACTTCCGGTGGTTCGCGGAGGGCCTCATCCCTCGGTCGCACCATCGAACCCTGCTAGAGATCTGGCTGCGGTGCGATATCCTTCGCGTTGGTTTGTGCTTGCACCCGAGGACTCGGCTCCAGTTCGTAGTCGTCCGCCGAGCGAGCGGACGTGTAGGAGTAACCCGTAAAGATCATTGTCAATGTAGGGCTGAACACCGTCGGACTCGGCGGCGCCGATAGTGGCGATGAGTGTTGGATCGCGAGCACTAACGAGCGCTGCCAGGCGACTGACCCATTGCAATCGGGTAACAAAATTTCCTGTACATTTCCACTTGAGTCTTGAACGATTTGCACCTGGCACAAGAAATAGTCGACAAAATGTGCGGCCTTCGCTGAATCGGTTCCCTCCTGCACCGGTGTCCGCGGTCGCCGCCACAGGCGTTCGACTCGCGCCTGAATTTGTCTGGAATATATCCCGAACAACCGAGCACGTTCCGCATTGTCCCCGCTGTCGGCGGACGATTCCGAGTTTTTGTCCTCACTCAGGGCTAGCGTTTCGACGACGCGCCGCGGCGATGGATCGGGGTGGGTTACGGGAATAGGACTGTCCTTCATAGCTGCCCGGACTGATGCCAGTGCCTCGTCAATCGCATCAATAGCCTTAGCGGTCTTCGGCAGATCGATAAATACCAAAGCGTCTGCGGGGTTGTTAAGCAACGATCCCGGTTCCTGAACCTTCAGTGGTCGAACTTTCTGCGCTTCACTCCGCCAGACTACGGTCTGAAGTACGAAGCCGTGCAACAACAGCGAGCCCGCTAAGCCGATTACAACGGGAGGCAATAATTGTCGGGGCGCGTTTCTTTTGGGGACGACAGGGTCTTGCGATTCGCTCCATGCAGTAACCGTTATTTTGCGACGAGTGGCCACCTATCGAGAACTCTCGCTGGCTTCTATAGCGTGGACTGGTGGTGGGATTTTCACCCGATTCATTTCTCCAGCGCGCTTTTGGGTGGCCCTTTGCTATTTGTAAGTTTGCACCTGGTGACCACGGGTGGTCAAAAATTCATCAGGTGAATGCAAGCAATTGAATCGCGGTGACGCTTCGGTGACATGTCGCAACGCTGAGCGAGAGATCGCGCACTAGCCAGGTATGTCCTTGAAACTTTAGGAAATCTAGAGCCCGCTCCATTGGCAAGACAAAAAGTCGCGAGGTACGGGAACCTCAATCGTCGTGTGCAGTAACCGCCGGGAGTTCATATCCGGCGGTCTTGAGGGCGGTGTCGACTCTTTCCCAGGGCGCCGTCCGGCCGAGCCCGCGGATCACTTGATCGCCAACGATCGTGACAGGCACGCCGCTGCCGTGTATCGCTGCATACGCCCAGCGGCCCTCGGTGGTATGTTCGGTATCCAGATCAGTGTACGGCACTTTCAGTTCGGTCAGGTGGTGGCGGAGGCTCATGCAGTAGCTGCACCACGACGTACTGAGAACAATTACGTGTCTCGGTGGATTATTGCGGGTGGGATTGTAGACGTACTCCAGTGTCCGTTCCGCCGCTATCGCGACGCCAAATGCCAGCGCAAATATGGCGATGCCGATAGCCACCGCGTACCCCGTCCTGGTTTTGCGGGTCACCTCGGGATGGGCGCCAGGCGGTAAATCCTTCGCGCCGCTCACGAGCTCGTCCACTTTGTCCCAGTCCGTAATCTCGCGGTTGAGGGTCCAATAGCGAACGAAGAGTCGTTGCTGGCCGATTTCTCGCGCGACGGCACCCACAAAGATTCCCGCCGGGAGCAGGAGCCCGCCGGGCAGCTGCAGCTGCACGAGCAAATAGCCTAAGAGCAGTACGGCCACAAGCAGTACCATCATCAATCCCGCCGCCAGACGCAAACGTTCGCCAAGCGTCGGAGCAACGAGTCGATACGTCTGAAGCCGCTTGAGCGCAGCCAGCTGCACTGGGGTGAGTTTCATAGGCAGCGCATTCCTTGAAGGTCGCCATTCCCGGGGATTCCCTGCGACTCAAATTATACCGACGGCTAACAGAGCCTCGATGAGCTGCGTCACATCGTGTCAGCGGGGCACTCAGCGGCCACCCTCGAACAGGCGGCCGATGGCATGGATTCCCATGGCGACGAGGTCCAGCCCTAGATCCGCGCCGACTAACGTTGGATCACGGCCGAAATACAGGCTCGGCAGCGCGGTTGGGTCGGCGTGATGAAGTTGAGTATGCTGCAGCGCCTGCGTTAATGCCTCCGGTGTGGGGCCGAGATGGCGACGACTCTCCGCGTCGGACCACATGCGCACCGCCTTCTCCACCGCGTCCGGGTCCAACAGCGCGACCGGCGAGTGGCAGTATTGGCATTCACTAAAGTGTTCCAGATCAATGGGTGCCCCGCATTCGGAGCAGCGTATCTGGCGGACCTGCGATCGGACCCGCTGAAGTTCAACAGGAGTCATGTTGCGAACGAATTGCTTCTCTCTCAGGAATTGAAAGAATGGCGTAAATCGCCCGTCGCCCCGCGGGCACCGGAAATACGAAAATCTGCCGGATTTGCACAGGTCGAAGCTGAGCGTGAGGGCATCGCCGCAGCGCGGGCAACCCAGACGACTTGCCATGGACTGATGGCCGGTATCCTGTTGTGAATGGATTTCCTTGAACAATTCGATGACGGCGGCGGGCGCGAGCTGGACGCTTGCCAAGTGGTCGAACCAAAATCCGGCGCAGGCAAAGCAGAGTTCCACGCGTACGACGCCGTGATCGTTTCGTTCGAGATCCCGGTTCTGCATGTTCTCTTGACAGTTCGGGCAGCGGATCGTGGGACCGGGATCAATGCTGGACATGGAATGGCCGCCGGGCAGGGGGATGATTAACCACGGACCAGTAGAATAGACGACTCCTGTGCGTTGCGCACCCAGGGCGTGTCTGCCAAGGGGACACTCAGCGACCCACCCATCAACACACTTCTAGGCTCGCACGCAGACCTCACAGATAGCCGAGCAGGTGCACCGTAAACTTGGCCGCCTCGCGCGCCGCGATCGGCCCAAGCCGCAGGTAGTCGTCGTTGGGCGCTTCCTGAGCGACATTACTTCCGGCACGCACGATGAGATAGGGTACGCCCAGCGTCTCGCAGACATGCCCCAGCGGCGCCGATTCCATTTCCATGATGTCCGTATGAAACAGATTGCGCAGCTGATCGATGCGCTGCTGTGTAACGCCGAAAAGGTCCGACGATGACACCACGCCGCGGCGCGCCTTGACGGTGTAGGTGTCGCCGTTCGCCGTGACCTCCGGTCCGCGGTAGCTCGACAGGGCGGTGTCTGCCTTCGACAACAGCGACTGCGGCGGCGAGAACGCGTTCTCGACCTCCTTGCCATCGTCCGGGCTGTTCATCGGCCGGTACACCATGCCTTTGGCGGTGAGGCTGCCGTAGTCGTGCTCGTAAGTCGTGGTCGCCACGATGACATCCCCGGTGCGGAGCTCCGGATTGATGCGCGCGCCGGTGCCGCTCATCAGCACCAATCGAGGTTTGAACTCTGTGATAAACAGCGTCGTCGTCATGCCGGTATAGGTCTTGCCGATGCCGGTAATGGCCACCACGACATTCTTGCCGGCGAGCTTGCCGCGGTAGTACGGAATGCCCCACAACAATTGCTTCGGCGGATTACCCATCGCCGCGGTGAAACCCGTGATCTCCTGCGGCACGGCGCCGAGGATCACGATGATGTCGCTGGGCTTGTAATAGATGGGCGCGGCGGGCGCCTCTGCGGCGGATGCGGTGCAAGTCAGCACCAGAAACATGAGCGCAGGCCAAGGCCCAAGCATCGGTAATACTCGCGTTTTCATATCGTCCCTTCGTGAGTTGCGGCAATTTTCTGGCGGATATGCTCACCGGCGGTGATTCGGGAATAACGCGGCGGCCGTTCGGCACTGACGCAACTCTCGAAGCATTCGACCTCCACCGCGGCGTCTGGATCGACGAACAGCGCAATGGAATAACGATCCCGGTTGCCGCTGATCGGCCGCACGCGATGAACGGTGGAGCGGAAGCGCCCGTTGGTCCAGCGTTCCATCAAGTCGCCGGTATTGATCACGGCGGCGCCCTGCACCGGCGGCGCAAGCAGCCATTGGCCGTCCTGCCCGAGCAACTCCAGGCCGCCGACCTCATCCTGGAACAGCAGCGTGATTGACCCGTAGTCCGTGTGGGCGCCGGCGCCGAGCTGTGCGCTCGAACGCGCCTGCAAGCCCGCCGGGTAGTGCAGAAAGCGCAGCGTGACGTTCTCGCCTCGGTGCCGCAGCGCGAAATAATCAGGCGGCAGCGCGAGGCAGGCCGCGAGCACTTCCATGATCCGGTATGCGGCGCCGACTCCGGCGGCATAGAGCGCGAGCGCGATATCGCGGAAGTCGCCGGGCGGCCAGCGCGCAATCTGATCCGCGCGCTGCAAGGCGTTGCGCATCGTGAACGACTCCTTCAAATCCGGCATGCTGTCCGGATCGAGACGTTCGACCTCCATGCCTTGATAGCCGAAGTTGGCATCGATATCGGTGTACCCATAGTCGTTCTTGAAATCCCGCCCCTGGCCGAAAAACTGTCTCATGGTCGCGAAGGCTTGCTCCAAAAGACTGGCATCGACACCATGTCCGGTCACGTACATGAAGCCGCTTTGCGTCAGTGCGTGCTCCACCGCTGCGGCTGTCGCGGCACGTTGCTGCGGCCCCTGCGCAAAGGTACCCACGTCGATGACCGGCAACTGTGATACTGAATTCACGCCTGCACCATGGCGGCGGACAGCCGATTCACCGCTTCGATCAAGCGTGGCAGCTCCGCGCTCGTCAACCGTCCCTCGTCGATCACGCGGCGCCCGTTGATGAAACTGTAGTCCACGCGGCCCACATCGCAGAGCACCAGCGCGGCCACCGGATCCTGCAAGGCGCCCGCGAGCGACGGGCGATCCAGGTCGATGCAGATGAAGTCCGCCGCCATCCCCGGCGCGAGACAGCCGATGTCATCCCGGCCCAACACGCGCGCTCCGCCGAGAGTGGCCATCTCGAGTGCTTGTCGCGCCGTCATCGCCGCCGCATCGAGATCCCGTATGCGCGCCGACAGGAAGGCCTGGCGCGCTTCCTGAAACAGGTTGGTCGCATCGTTGGATGCCGCGCCGTCGGTGCCGAGCCCCACGGGCACGCCGGCGAGAAGCAGCTTGCGCACGGGGGCAAAGCCGCTCGCCAGACGCATGTTGCTGCACGGACAGTGAGCCACGCCGGTGCCGCTGCGTGCAAATCGTGCGATGGCGTCATCGTCCAGCCATACGCCATGGGCATGCCACACGTCCGCACCCAGCCAGCCCACCGACTCGGCATAGTCGCCCGGTGTCAAGCCGAAGGTCGAGAGACTGTACGCGACGTCCGGCTCACTCTCCGCCAGATGCGTGTGCAGACGCACGCCGGCGTAGCTGCGGGCAAGGGCCGCCGATTCGCGCATCAACGCCGGAGACACGGAAAACGGTGAACAGGGCGCGAGAGTCATCCGAGTCATCGAGTAGCGGCGACTGTCATGCCAGGTCTCGATCAGGCGTTGGCTGTCGCGCAGGATCTCGGCCTCGCTCTCCACCACCGAGTCGGGCGGCAGGCCGCCTTGGGCTTCACCCACACTCATGCTGCCGCGGCTGGCGTGGAATCGCAGGCCGATCTCCTGCACCGCATGAATTTCGTCGTCGAGAGTCGCATCATTGGGAAAGATATAGAGATGATCGCTGGCCGTGGTGCAGCCGGAGAGAATCAATTCCGCCGCGCACATCTGCGCGCTGACGCGCACCCCCTCCGCCGTCAGGCGCGCCCAGATCGGATACAGAGTCTTGAGCCACCCGAAAAGATCCGAGTTCTGCGCGGCCGGCACCGCACGGGTCAGCGTCTGGTAGAAGTGGTGATGGGTGTTCACCAGCCCCGGCATCACCAGATGACGCCCCTTGAGATCGAGCACGTCGTCCGCCGTCGCCGGCAGGTCGGCCGTGAGGCCGGCGAGTTCGATCACGCCGTCACGTACCAAAATCGCCGCGTCGCGCAGCTCCTCGCGCGCGGCATTCATGGTGACCAGCGTGTGAATGTTTCGCACCAGGAGCGTGCTCATTGGCGCTCTCCCGGCAATACGATATTCAACACCAGGGCGCACATCCCACCGGTCGCGATTCCCGACGAGAGAGCATTGCGCAGCGCGGCGGGCAGCGCCTGCGTGATCTGCGGCACGAAGCTCACACCCAATCCCAACCCCAGCGACATGGCGAGAATGGTCGCGTTGCGGCGATTCATTTGCACGCCCGATAGGATTTTGATGCCGGAGGCCGCGACCATGCCGAAAAGTATCAGCGTGGCGCCGCCCAGCGCCGAGGGAGGCAAGGCCTGTACCAGGACGCCCACGGCCGGAACCAAGCCGAGCACCATCAAGATGCCGCCGATGAAGATGCCGACATAACGGCTGCCGACGCCGGTGAGTTGAATGACTCCGTTGTTCTGCGCAAAGGTCGTACTGGGAAACGAGTTGAGGCACGCCCCGATCAGCGAATTGATCCCGTCGGCGAGCAGTCCACCCTGCAGGCGCTTGAAGTAGACGGGACCCGAGATCGGTTGACCGCTGAGCGTCGAGGTGGCCGTGAGATCACCGATCGATTCCATCACCGTGATCAGGTACATGAAGAGAAAGGGCAGGAACGCGAAAGGGTCGAAACTGAACCCGAATCGAAACGGCACAGGCAAGTTGAGCAAGGGCGCGCCGCGGATTGCACCCAGGTGCAGGCGGCCCAGGACCAGGGCGGCGACATACCCCGCAAGCAGGCCGAGAACCACGGACAGCATGCGCAGACGCGGCCATCCGCTGTTGCTGAAGACCAGGATCACCACCATCACCAGCGCCGCCAACCCCAAGTTCTGCGCGCTGCCGAAGCTGCCGTCGGCCTGTGCGCCGTAGCCGCCGCCCACGCTCACCATTCCCACCTCGATCAGCGTCAGCCCGATCAGCGTCACCACCGTGCCCGTCACGACGGGCGTGATGACGGAACTTGCAAGCCTGATGAAGCGGCTCGCCACCATCACCACCAAGGCACCCGCCGCGCATAGGCCGAAGACGCCGCCGAGCGCCTGTGTCGCGCTCGATCCCGTAGCCATGGTAACCCCGGCAACCGAGATGATCGGCGCGATGAACGTGAAACTCGTACCCTGGATGCTGAGCAGCCCGGAGCCGATCGGGCCCAGCCGAGAGGTTTGCAGGATGGTCGCAGCGCCGGACACGAACAGCGACATGCTCACGAGATACGCCGTGTCGGCGTTGTTCAACTTGAGCGCGCCGGCGATCAGCAGCGGCGGTGTGATCATGCCCACGAATACCGCGAACACATGCTGCAGCGCTACGAACAGTGTTTCGCGCAGCGGCGGACGGACATCGAGGCCGTAGAGGAGGTCCAAACCCAAGCCGTCGTCGATGCTCACGGCGTCAGCGGCGGCGTATGGTCGCGATAGATTGCCCACTTGCCGACGATTTCGTCGACCACCACCGAGCCCACGCGATAGGCCGCCTCCACCGACGCATTGAGGCCGGCATACCCCGCGTTCTCCTTGAGCAGGTGTTCTGCCGCGCTCATGCCGGGCGGCGGCATCGTGTAGTTGCTGGCCGTGCGCAGCACCATGACGCGGTCCTTGTTGACCTTGCCGGTGGGATGCAGATAGGTAATGGACTGGAACGTCCCCGTATCCTCCATCGCCGACGTCACGAACTGGCCTTTGCCGTCGGTCCAGTACTCCACCCAACGATTCGCCCACTCGTTGAGGATCTTGCCGTGCCAGAAAGTCGATGCGGATAGGGTGTCGCCCTTGAGCACGAACGGCGGCTTCTGCGCGTTCGGGTACCCGGTGAAATGCGAACGCGTTTCCTTGAGTTCCTGGCTGTCCTCGAGCTTGATGCCGCGGGTCAGCTGATAGGCCCAGTCCGTGAGCTGCGGGTTCAACCGCAGCATCTCGCCCGTCGGCTGCGGTTTATTCGGATCGTAGGGCTTGCGGGTGTTGCGCGCAAAGTAGCCCGTCGGCCAGTCCGCCGGAATCTCGCGCGCATCGATCTCATGCGCGAGATCTCCGTCCACGAGATATTCAGCCCAAGCGGCCGAACCGATCGACGCGTCCTCGGGATCGACCCCGGCGATGCCCGCGACCAGCCAATAGGCGTGCGAAAGATCGAAGCGCGGATCCATGCCGAGTTCCATCACGGCGGTGGCCGAGTTGATGTTGCCCTCGCCCGTGACCATGCCGAGCACGCCCGTCTTGGGATTGAAGTAAAGATCATGGTGATGCGCGAACGGGTAGCGCACGTCGAGCTTCTGCCGTTCATGCCAGAGCTGGAATTCGCCCGCGGCGTCGCCGCTGTCCGCGCCGATCTCGAACATCGTGACCACGACGACTTTGACTTCGACGGGCTTTGGAAGGGTTGCCGCATGAGCGGTCACGCAGCCCGCGAGCACGCAGAGAAGCACGGCAAACCTGCGCAGCATGATCCCCCTCCCCTTCAACTGAGATTTCCTGAATATCCGACCGGCAACGGGCGCCCGCAGTGCCCGTTGCCTGATCGTCTCACGATCCGCTCAAATTAGAATTTGTAAGATCCCGACAACAGGTAATTGCGCGGCAGTTCCGGCAGCACCACCGAATTGCCGAACAAGTCCGGGAAGTTCGAACGGAAATATCGCTCATCGGTCAGATTGTTGATCTGCGCATTGACCGCCCATCTGCCATGTTCGAAACGCAAGCCCGCGTTCACGAGCGTGTATGCGGGCAGCTGGATCGTCTCTGAGAACCCGGAATAGACTTTAGCCGAGTGCGTCACCGCCACGGATCCGCTCAAGCCCTGAACCCAGGGATCGAAGCTACCCAAGAAGTTGATGCTGTACAAGATCTTGGGCAAGCCCGCCTTCAGGCTCCCACCCACCGTGTTGACGGGGAACACCGCCCCCACCGTTCCCCCATACATCAATCCGGGGTTCACGCCCTGCAGATCCCCGGCGCCGACGAAGCTGAACTGATTGCCGGTCGATGCCAGCGACAGGTTGTAGACTGCCATGCTGGTGAACGCGCCGGTAACGGTCAACTCCGGCGACACCACATAGCGCACCTCGAACTCGGTGCCTTTCGCCAAGGTGGTGTTGTTGCTGACGGTGTCCTGCGCGGCGTAGTCGGTGCGTTGCTGGATGAAATAATCCACCGCCGCAAACAGATGCCCGTCGAGCTGGGTGGTCTTGATGCCCGCTTCCTTGAGGTAGGAGCCGGCCACGGCGTTGCCCTGGCTCAAGAGCCCGGGATCAATCTGATTGCCCTGACCGGTAACGACGGTGGTCTGCTTGGAATAGGTAATGTAAGGCACGATGTGCGCGGGAAGGTCGTAGGTCAGGCTTCCGTTATACGAAAATGCACCCTTCTTTTTGGACGCCACCAGTCCCGTGTTGGCGGTCGCGTCCATTAATTCGTGGGACTTCATGTCCAGGTAATCACCGCGAGCACCCGCCAAGAAGCTCAACTTGTCGAAGAACGTCGTGTCGGCCAGGAAAGCCAGACCAAAGTCCGTGAAATGCCCCCTGATGTGGTCCGAATACAGGTCCTGGCCGCGCGTCGCCAGCGCCCGCGCGTCGAGCGGACTGCTGGGTTGGGTGATGTCGCGGCGGTCGAAATATTCCGAGTTGAAATCATCCCCGGTGTCAAAACTGGTATAGCGCACCGAAGGGCCGAATTCCACGTTGGTCTTGAGCCAGTCATTCACCGGGATCTTCATCGACGCGTTGAACTGATCCTCGAACACCCAGGTCTTCGCATATTGCGAAAAGCCGTACGCGTTTTCGTTGATGTTGTCCAAATATTCGAAGAAGCTCTTGTTGGCGAGCTTCAGGCCACTGTCCAGATTGGCGATGAGGTCGAAATACACCGTGGTGACGTTGTCTCCCAGGACATCCCCCGGCGCGACGAGCACCTGATTCCCGTTGATGTGGGTGGTACCCTGGTTGACGAGCGCAATATTGGGGTTTGCCGTGATGGCGGACTGGATCGACGAGGGCGTCCCAAAGACATTGGGCTCGAACAGAAACGCACAGCCCAGTCCGGCTGCGTTCGATGCCGCCTGAGTGATCAACCCATATTGGTTGGCAATGGGAGTCGCGGTTCCGCCCGGCACCGGTGTGCAGGTTTTGGGGTCTATTGGAACATATGTCGATTGAGATTGGCCGGTGATATACGTGCCGTTGTCGATCAACTGTTGCGTCAGACGATTCCAGCCGGCGACCTGATTGCCCTTGTAGTATTGATACATCGCACCGAATTCAGCGTGCAGCGTGTCCGATATTTTCAGGTCGAAGGAGGCCTGCGCGATGTCCTGAATGGTGTGTGTATTTTGATAGTAGCTGTCCGAGTTCTCAGCCTCGCCGTACAACGAGTATCCCAGCGCTTTGCCGAATAGCGTCGAAGGTCCACTGACTCCCGCGTGCAGCTTCTTTTCACCCCAGCTGCCGCCGCTGAAACCGATATCCCCTGTGGGTTCGGATTCGTTGTTGGCATCCGCCTTCTGGGACTTGGGTATGAAATTGAGGTAACCGCCCACCTTTGAAGGTCCGTAAATGGGGGACGCGGGACCGCGCACGATGTCGATACTGTCGCTGGCACCCAAGGGCGTCGGATAATTACCGGGATTGTCGATGCGCTTCATGCCTCGGAAATAGTTCTCGCCGGGGGTACCACGAATATCGAGCGAACCGGCAACGCCGAAGAAGGACTGCGTGAAAGATCCCGGCGTCAAAGCAACCAAGTCGTTGATTCCGGTAATGAGGGTCTTGGTCATCAGGTCGTTGCTGATGGTGGTGAGCGAACGCGGTGTTTCAAGCACCGTCTTGCCGAAGCCAAAGACGGCGTCCACGGGCTTGGTCTGCATCACATCGAGCCGGTCGCCCGAAACGACGATTTCCTTTAACTCGTCGGCAGCCGGTGCTGACTGCGCAAACGCATTCACGGCAGCCAGCGCCAGCGGCGCACCGATAACCGCACGGATCAGGGTCTCGAAGCACTGTTTCCACAGGCCACAAGACCGCTCACTGCGTCGATTCATTGTTCATCCCTCATTGTTGTTCCCTAGCTATTTATTTCTTGCACGTGCCAAACGCGGCACGTCATGGGGAGGCAGTCCTGCAAGAACCGTGCACAGTGGTGCCAAGGCAACAGGAGGCCTCTTTGAAGGCACGATCAAAGCAGGGGCAGCCGCGTTCCCGGCCGCGAGAAGCGGTCTTAAGTCATTCACGCGCCAATGAAAATTTTGAAGCTCGGCGAAGCAGCGCCAATCGCTCGGGGTATGCGATCGCCGGCGCGAGTACGCCGGAGGACGCACCAACTTTGTACACAACGCGCTCTATTCTTGTACACAGAATCGGAGCCCAAGCGAAAATCAGCGGAAGTTTGCTCCTGCCAATGCCGCCTGGACGGCGAGGGCCGCACCATCCGGATTTACGGTTTCGCTGTCGATGACCAGCAGCGGCGCCGGCAAAGGCGGAAACTCGAACCCGCCCGCGTCTCTGATCGATCGGTAGAGGTTGACATCCATCAGCTTGCCGAAGGCGGCGCGCGACTCGTTGGCAAGGCGACTCTGGACCGTCGCTTCCGGGCAACGCAACTCGACGAAGTGAATGCGGCCCCCATGGCGCACGACGACGCGGTCCAGCCTTGCGATCAGTCCCGCATCCACCGTGGCTTCGGGAGCGAAAGTGAAGATGAAAGACTGTCCCGCTGCCACAGCGGCCTCGAATGCCGCGAGCCAAACCTGCTCGCGCAGCTTCACGAATCCGGGCGTGCCGAACTCGAACAACGAGCGGGCGAGATCCACGGCCAGATGATTGTGGAACAGGGGGACGCCCAACAGCGCGCTCAGCGCCTTGCCTACGGTGTACTTGCCCGACGCCGGAGGGCCGTGCAGAAAAATGACGATCATGAATCGCTCTCCGCTTCAAAGGCGGCCCGCCGATTGAATACCTTCATCGTGTCGGGCGGCCGATCCACTTATCGACGGTGGGCGCCGCATAGTTGCTCAATCGATCCAACAGCCGTTCGGGATCAGAGTCCGACAGCAGCAAATCACGGTGAACAGCACGAAGAAATCCCTCGGACAGCGCTCGGTCGGCCATTTCGAGCAGAGGATCGTAATATCCATCGACATTGAGTACACCGCACGCTTTGCGCTGTATTCCGAGTTGAGACCAGGTCAACACCTCGAAGAATTCCTCCCACGTGCCATATCCGCCCGGCAGAGACATGAAGGCATCCGAGAGATCCGCCATAAGGGCCTTGCGCTCATGCATCGAGCCGACGATGCGCAGTTCCGTCAATCCCGTGTGCGTAACCTCCCTATCGGCGAGAGCCTGTGGGATCACGCCGATGACGTGCCCTCCCTCGTTCAAGCACGCGTCTGCCACGATGCCCATCAGGCCCACATGACCACCGCCATAGACGAGCTCAATGCCGCGCCGGCAGAGCAGCCGCCCAACCGTCTGCGCCGCCTGCTGATAGACCAGGCGAGTCCCTGTACTAGATCCACAGAACACGCAGATTCTTCGTAGCATTCTCAGTTTCACCTGCTGCGCCGGATAAAGTTCTCAATCTCAGCGCGCGTCGGCCATTGCCCGAGACGACGCCGGTCAACGGCACAAGTATGAAGCAGGCTTGCCCGGCGTGCTCGGCGCGTCAATCGCGCATGAGCAGTTGACATAAAGCCGCAAATGCCGGCAAGGTCACCGGATCGTTGGCCGCGCTGGTCGCGATGGGATGAGAGCAAAAGCGCGCCACCACCACCTCGGCCCGCGGTGCGATATACAGTCGCTGACCATGAATGCCGCGGCCCTCGAACATGCCGAGCGGGTTATGAGACACCCACCACATGTTGCGATAGGAATACCCGGGCAGGAGCGTGTACCCGGCGCCGGCGAACTTCATGGGATCGGAGCCGCGCCGGATATCGGCGACGACCTCGGCGGGGATCACCTGTTTCCCCGCCCAGGCGCCGTCGCAGCGCATGAGTTCCCCGAATCGGCATAGATCGCGCAGGCTCGCGTTCAGGCCTCCGCCGCCCATCGCCACGCCCACAGAATCCACCGCCAGGTATCCGTCCTCCTCGCAGCCGATCGGCGACCAAATTCGGTCGCTCAACATGTCGGCGAGCGAGACGCCCGTCGCGCGCTTCATCACCCAGCACAGCACCTCGGTGTTGACGGTCTTGTAGTCGAATGCCTTGCCATGCTCACCCGCCTTGCGCAGCGTCATCAGGTATTCGTAGTAATTGCCCGGGCCCGTATAGTCTGCCCGGCGCGCGCGAAGGCCGCCGGCACGGGAGTAGTCCCAGATCTGTGCCTGCGGATCCGCATAGTCTTCGGAGTACTCGACGCCCACCTGCATGTCGAGTACCTCGCGCAGGGTCGCATCCTCATAAGCCGTTCCCGCCATCTCAGGCAGGTAATAGGCGACCGTCCTGTCCTCATCCAAGGTGCGCTCATGAAGCAGCGTCGCCGCCAGCGTGGCCGCATAGGACTTCGTGATCGAAAAGCAGGTGTGCGGCCGCTGCGGTTGCAGCGCCCCAAAATAGCGTTCGTACACGCGCACACCGCGATGCAAGACGATGATGCCGTCGGTGTAGGTCTGTGAAAGCGACTCCGCCCAGGTAAGCTGGCGGCCCTCCAGGTCGGCAAACATCATGGCGTCGATCCGCGCTTCGTTGCCGCACGTGGCAATCCCCATATCGCTGGGTGTGCCCCTGCCGCGCCACACGGCGACGGTCGGCACCAGTTCGCGCATGTGCGACAAGCTCCAGCGGATCTGCGGAAACTCGAGATACCGGTCATCTTCGAAGCGGATCCGATTCGCCGCCGGCGGCGGCGACCCCTGCATCCATCCCAGCGCGTTGGGATCCGACGAATTGCCGTCCGGATACTCGATGCCGTCAAACACGATTGTGCCGGTTTTCATTGGGTCCTGTTGTAAGCGGTTGATATGAATCGAGTCGCAGGCATGCTCTCCCCCCTGCCACGCCACACCGGTGCCGCCCATCATACCAATCGACGTTCGGAAGGCGTCTACTGCTTGGCTCAAACCAAGAAAGCCTTCACATATTGCGGTGCGTCCTCTAACACTCGCCCTCGCCGGCCATGCCGCTGACAGGCCGGCCATGCCGCTTGACAGCGGAAGGCGCCCGGATTATTTGATCTCCTTCCTGTCGTGCCCCATCGAGACATTACATGTGTAGAAGCATCAAGACGCTGTTTAACTTTGAACCGCCGGTGACCGACGAAGAAATTCGGGCTGCATCACTGCAGTTTGTACGAAAGATCTGCGGTTTCACGAAACCGTCGCAGGCCAATGAGGCGGCCTTCCTTTCGGCCGTCGACGAAATCGCAGGCACTTCCCGTGCCCTTCTCGGCGCGCTTCAGACCAGTGCGCCGATGAAGAATAGAGAAGCCGAATCTGCCAAAGCGCGCGCCCGGGCTGCGCAGCGATTCTCAACGTGAGTGAACGCCCCCGCGGGTGAGTGAACCACACCACAGCGCTTTTGCGAAAGCGGTCTGTCTCGATCTTCCCTATATCCTGGACAGCGTGTGGCGGCGCGCCGAGTTCAATTTCAATCGGCTCGTTCAGTATGAGATCGATCAATCCCCCGCAGGCAGGGTCAATTGCACCCTCACACCACGCCCCTACACGCGAGTCTCGACATTTTGGCTATTTCTAGCGGCGCTGGTGTTCGTCGCCTACGGGCCGACCTTCGATGCCTGGTGCAGCGTCGTGGGTGCGGCCGGAATGCGCTATTCACGAGCCGCGCTCGGTGTCACCTGCGTTCTGTCAGCGTTGATCGTCTGGGGAAAACTCATCCGCTTCGGGGAAGCGCGCACTCAGAAGCGCTTCCTGAAGGCCCACGTACTTGAAGAAGAATTCTGGCGCCGACTATGGGTGCGCGCCGGCGTGCAATTTGCGGTGCTTTGCGTGGCGCTTACACTCGGCCGATTCGGTGTCTATTTGTTCCAGTCGAGGAACACCTCGGTATGCCGCGTGGTTCCCTCGGATAGCCCCGCCTGGTACCAGGCGATCCTTCTGCTCGGTGTCATCTGCGTTGCCACTGTCTTAGCCCGGCGCCCGCTCAAGACCGCGTCAAGGCTCCGCCAACAGGTTGCTCTCCTTCTCGGTATGACGATTCTGCTCTGGGTGGTGATCGTTCCTCCCTGGGCCAGCGAAGCCAATCAGTCGCCGTATGTGCACACCTACGGCGCGTTTGCGTGCGTGCTGGCATTGCTGGCCTTGCTGTCCCGGCCATTGGCTCGTTGGCAGTTCGGATCAGTGAGCGATGAGCAGCGGGAGTTGTATCGTGCGGCGCTGCGCGACACGGAGCTCTTTCCCGGTTCGCGCGTTGACCCCGATATTTCCACTCGCAGGGTAGTCGCGGCGCTGGCGACGGGAATTTTCTATCACCCGTTGGAATTCTTGTTGCTGCCCTCTCTGTTTGCGTTAATGGTTCCGAGCCGCTATCTGGGCTGGACCATTCTGAGTTTCAGCGTTTTCGCCGCCTGGTTGTTGATGATGGGCAACTTCACCGCGCGCTGGCGGGCCATGGTGTCCCAGGTGAAGCGCTGGTTTCTGGTCGGCACACCCTTTGCCGTGTCAGTCACGGTGATCGCGATTGCAATGCTGCGGCTCGGCAAAGTCCAATTCGTGACGACGGTATTGGATGCGGCGCCCTTTGGAGTCATTTTCGTGTGGATCATCATGGCCTATGCCCTGCTGTGGTGGTTCGAATTCTCGGTCAACAGCGCGGTCGCCGCAGAGTTGATCCGTGTGGTCGGCACCGACGACGATGTGGAATCAGGGTATCTCAAGTATTTGCCGGACAAGGTTCCGCCGGAACAACGCACGGTCAAGCTGAACGATCGCTTCATCGCTGCGCATGGCGCCGGACGCTTCGCGGCGCTCGGATGGTTCAGGGATAAGGACTCCGGCGAGCCCTTGGTCGCCTTTCAGACATTCGATCTCGTGGAACTGTTCACGCTCTTGACGCCGCCGGCCCTGAGTGACCTCGGGCATGATTTCAAACGCCGTATCGAATTGTATTTTCTGACCGTGAATGCCTTGGTGATCGCCCTGCTGTTCGCAGGCTACAGCTACTACGGATATGGCGACCGGCACAACACCGTGGCTTCCGTCATCAGTGCCAAATCGGTGTCCCACGATCCGCAGCGCCCGGATTTGGCGCAGCTCCTGAAGGCGCATCAGCGCGTGTTCATCGTGGCGGCTTCCGGCGGCGGCACGCGCGCGGCCTTGTTCACGGCCGCCGCGCTCGAGGGCCTCAACAAATTGGGGGTTGCCAAGGACATCGTCCTTCTCAGCGGCGTATCCGGCGGCGGGGTGGCCGAGGCCTATTTCTACACCCATCGCGACGCCCTGTTGGCGGCGGTGAGTCCGGCGAATACCGAGTGGCCGCTCTTCAAGGAACGCATGACGGAACCGTTCATCGGCGATGTGCTCGAGGGCGCCGGCGAATGGCGGCTGCTGAGCCGCGCGCCCTTGGGACAATTATTGGTCGAGAGTTTCGAGCGGCGGTTGTTCCCCGTGGGGGACCGGCAAGCCACGATGGGGGCGAGCAACCAACTGGCATTGATTTTGAACACGACGATTGCCGCGCACCCGCAGGAGGACTCGGATCTGTTGCGCGGTTCATTCGTGGCTCCCGAAGACAAGGCCATCTCATGCAATGCCCGGCACATGCCCTACGCCTTGATGGGAGGCGGCCGTCTGATTTTCACCAACCTGGCCGATCGGGGCGCATTCCCGCCCTCCGGTGCGTTGCCGCCGGCGGACACCGAGTTGCACATTCCCGACGTGCGCCTGCCGTATGTCGTCGTGCAAGACCGCGATGTTCCCATGGCGAGCGCCGCGGCGCTGAACGCGAACTTCCCGCCCATCTTCACCAACGCGCGCGTGGATGTGGCAAGCGAAACCAAGGATACCGTGTGTCCCGAGCGCTCTTATTACGTCACCGACGGCGGAGCTACCGAGAATCTCGGGCTGGTTTCGGCGCTCTATGCGTTGCGAGCGGCGCTCAAGCAATTGCATGCGCAAGAGGTCCCCGAGATACACATCGTCACCATCGAGGCATCGGCAACTGCCTATGACTACACGCCGGACCGCGGATTGAACGCGGCGACCGGCGGCGCAAAAGAACGATTGACGGGTGGACTCACCCAGGAACTGTTGAATGAAGTGCAGGATCTGGCGACGCCGTCCACCGGCGGCAATCGACGCGTGCAGGTCCATGATCTGGCCCTCCCGCTCGCGTTTCGATCGCGCGGTGGCTTCGGTACCCATTGGATGTTCCCCGACTCCATCGTGGTCGAGAATCCGCGGGTGGCCTCGCCGCTCATTGGGTACAAGCGCCTGCTGGCCGAGTGGTTTGCCAACGACCCTCCGAGCGCAGTCATCGATAAGACGCAGCTCATCGATCTCTGGACGGCGTTACACGAGCCTGATCAGCGTTTTTGCAGCCAACCCTGGAAAGACGACCCGCGCCGTGTCGCAGATTGGATCTGCGGGAACAATGTGACGAGCGGAGAGAAGCTTCCGAAGGATATTCACGTGACCGAATGGCGCGATCTGATCAATTCCTTGGGGCCATCCGCGCCGTAGCGCGTGAATTCATGCGCTGCTTCGCCGCCCCACTCATGCGCCCCCGCCGTTCCCCCGGCAAGACTTTAGGGGTGCAAACTTTGCGAGTTAGCGCGATACTCCCGTGCGACTGACAGCTAGGGAAATGACCAAGCCCGCGTCCGTGATCATTCGGTGTATCGGTGGCGCGATGCGTTGCTCGCACGGCCGCTCCCGGGGGGAATCCTCTTCCTATGTGGCTCACCATCAACCTGACTGACTCACTGCACTTACCCGCCGCAGCACTCTCGATTCGCGTCGCGGGCGCCATCGTCCTTGCACAGGCTATCCATTACATCACCCATCGCGAGGGATAAAGTCATGGCTAAAGTTACTCTCAAGGGGAGCGAGCGCACTGCGATCCAGGGCGCGCAAGTAGTCGCCCCTGCCGATCCCAAGGAGCGGCTCGAAGTGAGCATGATCGTGAGGCGAAGCGCTCGCACGGCGCTGCAGACGCGAGTGGCCAAGCTTGCGGCCGGAAATCGCTCGGTAGGATTTATGAGTCGGGAGGAGTTCGCCAAGGAACACGCTGCTGATCCGGCCGATCTGGCGAAGGTGCGCAAGTTTGCCTCTGCACATGGTCTCATCGTTGCCCAGGAACACGCGGCACGCCGCACCGTCGTTCTGTCCGGAACGGTCGAGCAGTTCAACGCCGCCTTCTCAGTTCAATTGCAAAAAATAACGGCTTCGGGCCGCACCTATCGCGGCCGGACCGGGGCCCTCCAGCTGCCGCAGGAGTTGGACGGCATCGTCGAAGCCGTGATGGGGCTGGATAATCGTCCACAGGCAGACCCGCATTTCAGAGTCCGGCCGGCGGGTAGCGACGACAAAAAGCAAGCCGATAAAGCGAATCCCGTTTCTTTCACTCCATTGCAGGTGGCATCTCTGTACGGTTTCCCGAGCGGAACGGGTGAAGGCCAGTGCGTTGCCATCATCGAGCTCGGCGGAGGATATCGCGCGGCGGACTTGAACGCGTACTTCGCGGCACTCAACGTGGGCTCGCCCAAGGTGTCGGCCGTCTCGGTAGATCACGGCAACAACTCCCCCACCGGGGATGTCAATGGTCCGGACGGCGAAGTCATGCTCGACATCGAAGTCGTCGGATCGATCGTGCCTGCGGCCAACATCGCCGTGTACTTCGCTCCCAACACGGATGCCGGCTTTCACGATGCGGTGACCACCGCCATTCATGACACGAAGAACAAGCCGTCCGTCATTTCAATCAGTTGGGGCGGGTCCGAGTCCGCGTGGACGGCGCAAGCGATGACGGCCATGGACGATGCCTTTCAGGCCGCCGCGGCCATGGGCATCACCGTGTGCGTGGCCTCCGGTGACAACGGATCCACCGACGGTGTCAGCGATGGCAACGATCACGTGGATTTTCCCGCTTCCAGCCCCTACGCGCTCGGTTGCGGCGGCACGAGCCTGCGCGCGAATCAGACGGCCATCACCAGCGAAGTCGTATGGAACGGCGCGAACGGCGGCGCGAGCGGCGGCGGCATCAGCAGCTTCTTCCCGACGCCAGGCTGGCAGATGGGCAAGACGGCAACTCATCGTGGCGGCGTGGCGTTCGCCCTCACAAAACGCGGAGTGCCCGATGTGGCCGGCGATGCCGACCCGGACACGGGATACAACGTACGAATCGACGGCACCGACACCGTCATCGGCGGCACGAGTGCCGTCGCGCCGCTGTGGGCCGGGCTGATCGCTCGCATCAATCAATCCAGCGGGACTCCCGCGGGGTATTTGAATCCGATGCTGTACAGCAAACCGCAAGCGCTGCGAGACATCATCAGCGGGAGTAACGGGGACTTCGAAGCAGCCAAAGGCTGGGATGCGTGCACCGGGCTCGGAACGCCGAATGGTGCGACGTTGCCGGGCGCAATTTGAGCTGATGCGTGCACGGCCGGAGGGTCGCCTGCCCGGCGCGTCGCGATCCGGCCGCACGCGCGATCGATGAGGGATGGAAGATCCGACGATCCCCCGAGCGGTGGGCAAAACATTCGTGGATCAAATGTGCTGCAGTGCACCCAAAATCCCGTCCCTGGAAGTGACCTAACCATCAGATATTCAATGCTTTTTGCCCTACAGCTACGACCGGGTCCGAGCAGGAGTTGACAACAGACTCCGTATCCGGATAATTACTGCCTAAGCAGTAAATGCCGAGGCATTAAATGTCCAAGCAGCATTACCAAGTATCGACCTACCGCGCACAGAGCAGCATCGGGTACCTCGTGAAGCGCGCACATTCCTTGATGTTGGATGTCATGGAACCGTTGCTCGAAGAGCGTGGGTTCACCTTCGTGCAGTACGTCATCTTGTCGTGGCTGCGGGACGGCATCGCAGTCAACCCCAAGGACATCTGTTTCCAGTATCGCCACAACAGCGGCGCACTCACGCGCGTCATCGACCAATTGGCGGCGCGCGGCTTTTTGGAACGCGTACGCCGCGATCGCGATCGGCGCAAAGTGGAGTTGCAGCTCACGCCGGCGGGCCGCGAAGCGGTCGAGCGCCTCATCCCCCTGGTCGTGGACAAACTCAACCTGGCGCTGGCCGATTTCAGCAGCGCCGAGGTGCAGGAACTCCATCGCTTGCTCATCAAGCTCAATACCGCCCTGCAATCGCCCGCCGAGCCGCGGGCGGCGGCAGTCGGCGCGGACGCCTGAGGCAGCCATGCACCTCAAGGCCTTGTTACTGATGAGCTCCCTTGCCTTCGCAGGATGCGTCCTGCCGCCGAAAGAAGCGCCGCACCCTCGGGCGCTGGCGAATGACACCGTCGGTCTGACCGGTGTTGCCGCCGAACCGGCCGCCGACGGCTGGTGGGATTCCTTTCAAGATCCCCAGCTCG